>Ga0194127_10000207_pt1 | contig 94324 bp, 92 predicted proteins | sample TA2KigC100mmetaG_FD_148624 | JGI IMG/M metagenome (GOLD analysis project Ga0194127, IMG submission 148624) | Freshwater microbial communities from Lake Tanganyika, Tanzania - TA2015036 Kigoma Deep Cast 100m | ecosystem: Environmental > Aquatic > Freshwater > Lake | place: Tanzania: Lake... | reverse complement strand
AATGGCTAAAGAAGTATTTCAGCGAACGAAGCCGCATTTAAACATAGGGACGATAGGGCATGTAGATCATGGGAAGACGACGTTAACGTCGGTAATAACGCGTGTATTGTCGAAGCATGGGTTGGCGAAGGACAGGCCGTTTGATACCATAGACAAGGCGCCGGAGGAGAGGGAGAGGGGTATAACGATAGCGATATCGCATGTGGAGTATGAGACGAAAAAGAGGCATTATGCGCATGTGGATTGTCCTGGTCATGCGGATTATGTGAAGAACATGATAACGGGGGCGGCGCAGATGGATGGGGCGATATTGGTGGTAAGCGCGCCGGATGGTCCGATGCCGCAGACCCGTGAGCATATATTGTTGTCGAGGCAGGTAGGAGTTCCGAGGATAGTGGTGTTTTTGAATAAGGTGGACATGTTGGAGGATCCTGAGTTGCTGGAGCTTGTGGAGATGGAGATAAGGGAGCTGCTGAGCAAGTATGAGTTTCCTGGCAATGAGATACCGGTGGTGAGAGGTTCTGCGTTGAAAGCGGCAGAGTGTGGGTGTGGAGGTGCGGAGTGTGCCAGTTGCGGGCCGATATTGAAGTTGATGGATGCAGTGGATACGTATATACCTGATCCTGTAAGAGAGATAGACAAGCCGTTTTTGATGTCGGTGGAAGATGTGTTTAGTATAAAGGGTCGAGGGACGGTAGGAACGGGCAGGGTAGAGAAGGGGAAGGTGAAGGTTGGGGACGAGGTGGATGTTGTTGGGATTAGCAAGGAGATAAAGAAGTCGGTTGTTACCGGTGTGGAGATGTTTAATAAGACGCTGGAGGAGGGTCAGGCTGGTGATAACCTTGGAGTGTTGCTGAGGGGAATAGAGAAGGATGATTTGGAGCGTGGTCAGGTGTTGGCAAAGCCTGGGAGCATAACGCCGCATACGAAGTATGAGGCGGAGGTGTATATATTGACGAAGGAAGAAGGGGGAAGACATACGCCGTTTTTTAATGGGTACCGGCCGCAGTTTTATTTCAGGACGACGGATGTGACGGGAGTTGTGTCGTTGACGGGAGGGGCGGAGATGGTGATGCCTGGAGATAATGTGAAGATCAATGTGGATCTGGTGACGCCGATAGCGATGGATGAGGGGTTGCGATTTGCGATTAGGGAAGGCGGAAAAACGGTGGGTGCTGGTGTTGTTACAAAAATTGTTGCTTAAATAATGCAGTTTTGAGGGATTGTGGATGCGCGAATATATTACCTTGGTTTGCCGGGAATGTTCCAATAGGAATTATAGAACGCCTAAAAAAGCGAAACAGGCGGAAAAGTTGGAATTGAAGAAATTTTGTAAAAATTGTGGAAAGCATGTATTCCACAAGGAATATAAGAAGTAAATTATCGTATTGGGGTGTAAATAAAGGTCTGTAGCTCTAATTGGCAGAGCGCCGGACTCCAAATCCGGGTGTTGGGGGTTCGAGTCCCTCCAGACCTGCCATTTAATTATTTTCAATCTTAGATCAAGAATAAAGATAGTCTAATGTCATTGTTTGCTATTCATAAGAAAGGGCATGGTTCTTACAGCAGGATAATTGTTGGTATTGCGTTGGGACTGCTTGCCCTGTTTGCTTCCGTTTCGCTGTATAATGTCTTGATAGGATTGCCAAGTATAGCTGAAAATGCTAGGATTCCTCTTGTAGATATTGAGCTTACGTGGGGGCTCATTTGTTCTATTGTGCTTTTTGTTTTTCTCGGTTATCTGATTTGTATTTTGGTTGCAGGGTTTCGTACGGGGCTCAATCCTATCGATAATAGTGGTAAAAAATCGGTAGAATTTTTGGTTGAAACTCAGAATGAACTTCAAAAAGTGTCATGGCCTACACGGTATGAACTGGTTGGTTCCACGATTGTTGTGATCATCTCAGTTATAGTGATAGGGTTCTTTATCCTAGGGGTAGATTGGGTAGTGTCGTTTTTTATGGAATATATAGGGGTGTTGTAAATCTATAAACCTAATGCGAATTTATAGGTTTATGAATATCCATAGAATTGGCTTTTTGAGTTTAAGGGATCGTATCGGATTTTAAACTCTTTTATTCTTTCCTGAACCTTATTGCAGTATAACTTAATTACATCAGATTTTTGATATAAGAAAAATTTTTCGGATTATTACAGGTTTATATTAGATGTCAAGGGAATGGTTTGTTTTGCGCGTGCAAAGCAATAAAGAAGATAAGGTTCGTGATAGTTTGGTGGAACGTATAAGGGCCCAGGGTCTGGAGAATTTGATAACAAATGTCCTTGTGCCTAGCGAAAAAATATCAGAGATAAAGGGTGGGAAGAAGAGAGTATCGGAACGTAAGATATATCCCGGTTATATTATGGTGGAAATAGAGGTTGATGAAAAGGGTCAAATTCCAAAAGAAGTTTGGTTTATGATCCGTGAGACTTCCGGTACTGGTGATTTTATTGGTGAGCAGAATAAACCGGTGCCAATGACCAGATATGAAGTTGAAAAGCTTCTTTCCGATTTGGAACATAAGGAGGAAAAGCCTCGTGCGAAAATTGAATTTAACGAAGGCGAGAAGGTAAGAATAAAAGAAGGACCGTTTGAAAATTATGATGGAATAGTGGAAGAGGTTTTGCCTGCGAGTGGTCGCGTTAAAGTTATGCTGACCGTCTTTGGAAGGGCAACTCCGGTTGAATTAGAATATTGGCAGGTAGAATCAATCTGAAATTGTAGGAGAATGGTATGGCAAAGGAGATTTTGGCGAAAATTAAATTGCAATGTCCTGGAGGACAGGCAACCCCGGCACCTCCGGTTGGCCCTGCATTGGGGCAGCATGGGGTAAATATTGGGCAATTTGTAAAGCAGTTTAATGATAAAACGAAAGATTTGCAAGGCGTTGTAACTCCTACGGAAATTACTGTTTATAAGGATAAATCGTTTACTTTCATCATAAAGTCTCCGCCTGCTTCCGTGTTATTAAAACAATCTGCTGGCATAGTAAAGGGATCTTCTGAACCTAACAGGCAGAAAGTTGGGCAAGTCAGCAGGCAACAGGTTAAAGATATAGCAGCAAGAAAGTTGGCAGATTTAAATGTCAGCAATTTAGAAAGTGCGGTGAAAATAATAGAAGGAACTGCCCATACTATGGGAATTAAGGTGGTGGATTAATATTTACAGAGTATAGAGATTGTGGTTATTGAGAAGGATTTATAAAATGCCAAGAAGAAGTAAAAGATATTTGGAATCTTTGAAACATATAGACATAAACAAAAAATACGAGTTGGAGGATGCGTTAAAGCTTCTGAAATCTCTTAAAATAGCAAAGTTCGATGAAAGTGTCGAAATTGTTATGAAGCTGGGTATTGATGCGAAACAATCTGACCAGCTTGTCAGGGGTGCTATTTCTCTGCCAAAAGGCATTGGGAAGAGCTTGAAAGTGATTGTGTTTGCTGTGGGAGAAAAAGCGGCTATCGCAAAAAATGCCGGGGCGGAAGAGGTAGGCGCGGAAGATTTAGTGAAAAAGATTGAAGGGGGTTGGGCAGATTTTGATATTGCGATTTCGACTCCGGATATGATGAGAATAGTAGGTAAGTTGGGTAAAGTGTTAGGTCCGCAGGGAAAAATGCCGTCTCCGAAGTCGGGAACAGTGACTGATGATGTGGAAACGGCAGTGAAGGAATTCAAGGCGGGGAAAATCGAGTTTAGAAACGATGCAGGAGGAAATGTTCATGCTGTTGTCGGAAAATTGTCATTCTCTATTTCAGATCTTGCCGACAACATAAGCATGTTTATCAAACATATTCTAAACTTACGTCCATCGTCTGCAAAAGGGGTGTATTTAGAGAAGGTTTCCCTGTCTTCGACGATGAGCCCCGGGGTAATGTTACAAATTTAATTTCAAAATACGTAGCAAAGGGAAGTAGACAGAACAATGCCAAATGAATTAAAAAAACTCATAATAAAAGAAATGGTTTCTCGTTACAATGATGCGGGAAGTTATCTGGTAGTTGGCTATAGAGGCATTAATGCTTTGCAGTTTGATCGACTAAGAAGCGAATTGTGGAAGAAGAAGATATTTATTGAGGTTGTTAAAAATTCGCTTGCCTCTATCGCGCTTAAGAACACAGGTAAGGGAGAAATTGTTGGTTTGCTTGAAGGGCCTTCAGCCATTATAAGTGGTGGAGAAGACCCTGTTGTGGTAGCAAAAGAAACGGTTAAATTGTCCGAAGATGCACCTTTATTTACTCTGCGTGGTGGTTTTTTGGATGGAGAGGTATTGACAATTGATTCTATTAAGAATCTGGCAAGGCTTCCTTCATTGCCGGTGCTTAGAACTCAAATAGTAACAGGCATAAATGCTCCGATAGTTGGAGTGGCAACTGCTTTTAATAGTATATTGCGTAGTTTAGCAACTGTGCTTCAGGAAGTTAAAATACAAAAAGAAAAAAGTAATGGATAATTAGTATAGGATTTCCAGAAAGTTAGGAGGGAGTTAAAATGACTCAGGTAGTAGAAGAAAAAGAAGTAGGGGCAACGGGGAAAATAGCTCAAGTGCTTGATATTGTGGCGGGAATGACGTTATTGGAAGCCTCGGAATTAGTAAAGGCATTTGAAAAGAAATTTGGTGTATCTGCGTCTGCGGTAGCTGCAATGCCTGTTGGCATGCCGGTGGCAGGGGCAGGTGGAGGCGCTGCTGCCGTTGCGGAAGAGAAGACGTCTTTCAATGTAATTCTCAAAGAAGCCGGTGCAAACAAAATTCAGGTAATTAAGGCAGTGCGGGCAGAAACGAATTTGGGGTTAAAAGAGGCAAAAGATCTTGTTGAAGGAGCTCCAAAGACTGTTAAAGAAGGGGTGACAAAGGAAGAGGCAGATAAGATTAAAAAGTCATTGGAAGAAGCGGGTGCGAAAGTAGAAATAAAGTAGTGTTTATTTTTGTCAATTTTTACTATCCTGAGAATTTATGGAAATACGCAATTACGGTAAAGTAGAAGAGGCGATAGAGCTTCAGAGCCTTACGCAGATTCAAACAAAAGCTTACATGGATTTTTTGCAATCTGATGTTCCTGCTTCAAAGAGGAAAAATATCGGCATTGAGGCTATATTAAGAGAAATATTTCCTGTAAGTAATTATGATGGTAACATAACGTTAAATTATGTGAAGTATGAATTGGGAAAGCCAAGATATACGCAGGATGAATGCCGGCAGTTGCGATTGACGTATGGAAGGCCTTTTCGTGTTTGGTTGCGGTTGGATAAAGAAGAACCGATAGAAGAAGAAGTTTATCTGGGAGAAATTCCTGTAATTATTGGCGGTGGGGAATTTATTATTAATGGTACAGAAAGGGTCATTGTTGCCCAGTTACATCGCTCTCCCGGTGTTGACTTTATTGAAGAATTCTACGCGGAGAAGAGATTGCATTCCTGCAGAATAATTCCGGAAAGAGGAAGTTGGATCGAACTGGAAGTGGGCAAAAAGGATGTTCTTACTGTCAGGATAGATCAGAGTGGAAAATTGCCCGCCACTTGTTTTCTCAGGGCGTTGTCTGCTGAATATGCAAACGATGAGGATATTATTCGTTTGTTTCATGAGATAGAAGTGGTAAAAATTACCGACTATGATGTGGTGACAAAGCTGAGGGGAAGGTATGCTGCTGAGAAAATTGTTAATCCTGAAACGGGAGAAATTCTGTTGGATGCCGGTCGTCAGTTTTCCGATTCGACAATTAAAGCAATAACTGACCTGAAGATAAAAAAGGTTGATGTAATCAAAAAAGTAGAAGACAGTTTAATAATAAATTCTTTGGAATCCGATTTTACAAAATCCCATGAAGATGCATTATTAAAAATATATGCGAGATTTCGGCCTGGCAATCCTCAGCAGGTGGAAAAGGCAAGGCAGTTATTTTATGATAAGTTTTTTGATGAAAAGAGATACAGACTTGGGCCTGTCGGCAGATTTCGGTTAAATAGGAAGTTGGGCCATGATGTTGATTCATCAAAAATGACTTTGCAAAAAGAAGATTTTGTAGAAGCTATCAGATATTTGATGAAATTGAGGAAAGGTACGCCGGGAGCCTCTGTTGATGATATTGATAATTTAGGCAATAGAAGGCTTAGAACAATAGATGAGTTGGTCGGGGAAGAGCTGCGAAAGGGTTTCCTGAAATTAAGGAGAACCATACAGGAGCGGTTAAGTGTAAAAGAAACTGAACAACTAACCCCGCGTTCTTTGGTAAATTCAAAGACCATATTTTCTGCGATTGACTATTTTTTCAGCAGAAGCGAGCTTTCTCAGGTCTTAGATCAGACCAATCCTCTGGCGCAGTTAACTCATGAAAGAAGATTGAGTGCATTGGGACCAGGTGGGTTGAATAGGAAGAGGGCAGGATTTGAAGTAAGAGATGTACATGTTTCTCACTACGGAAGAGTTTGTCCTATAGAAACACCTGAAGGTACAAATATCGGTTTGATAGCTTCCTTAAGTATATATGCAACAATAGATGAGTATGGATTTTTGATAACGCCATACCGCTTAATGGAAAAAGGAAAATTTTCTAAAGATATAGTATATTTGCGGGCAGACGAGGAAGAGGGTCGCCTGATAGCGCCAGCAGATGTCCTGATTAATAGCAAAGATAAACTGGAGAAAATGGAAGTTTTGTGCAGACATGATGGCGATTTCAAGCAGATGAGCTTCAGAGATGTGAATTACATGGATGTTTCTCCTAAACAATTAGTCGGGGTATCAGCAAGCTTAATACCATTTTTGGAACATAGCGATGCTAACAGGGCACTTATGGGGTCTAATATGCAAAGACAAGCTGTTCCCCTATTAAAAACAGAACCTCCTATTATTGCGACAGGTATGGAAAAGGTCGTTGCCAAGAACTCGAGTATGACCGTTCAAACTGAAAGGGCGGGTGTTATTACAAAAGTAACCGCAAATGAAATAACAGTTGATAACAGTGATGTTTATAAATTAAGAAAATTCGTGGGTTTAAATGAGGGCACATGTTTAAATCAGAAACCTATAGTTGCTGAAGGACAGAAGGTTAAAAAGGGAGATGTCATCGCTGATGGGGCTGCTACATGCAATGGTGAACTTAGTTTGGGGAAAAATGTGTTAGTAGCATTCATGACATGGGATGGGTATAATTTTGAAGATGCCATGGTGATCAGTGAAGCCCTGCTTAAGGATGATAGATTTACTTCCATCCACAGAGATGAATTTGAGGTCGAAATACGTGAAACAAAACTTGGAAGAGAAGAATTTACCCGTGATATTCCAAATGTTTCGGAGAAGGCCCTCAGAAACTTGGATGAAAATGGCATAATTCGGGTTGGGACAAGGGTGAAACCCGGTGATATTTTAGTGGGAAAGATAGCGCCTAAAAGCAGGAGTGAGCTGTCACCGGAAGAAAAGCTGTTACATGCAATTTTTGGACGTGCTGGCGAGGATGTTAAAAATGAGTCACTCGAAGTTCCTTCCGGTATGGAAGGGATTATTATCAATACTCAGGTTTTTTCCAGAAAGTCGTATATTTCAGAAGAGAAAAGACAGAAGATACAGGCGGAAGTAAATGAAATAGAGATAAAATATAATGAAATTATCGCTAAAGAATTTACAAAGATGTTAAAAGCTATAAATACTGAGATCGGAGAGACGCTTGTTGATGTTCAGACCGGTCAGGTTTATAAAGTAGAGCGGAGTATGTCGGAAAAGGCTATATTGGCAATGGAAGAACATTTTAACGTTGAAAATATCGCTTTTAGCGGAAAAAAGAAAAAAGAAACGGCGCTTGAAGTTTCTCTGGAGTATAAAAAGAAAATTGAAGAGTTAAAAGAAGAGAGAGATGGAAAAGTTAATCAACTGAAACGGGGAGATGAGTTGCCAACGGGAGTGTTGGAACTTGCTAAGGTTTCCATTGCAACAAAGAGGAAACTTTCGGTAGGCGATAAGATGGCTGGTAGGCACGGGAATAAAGGTGTTATTTCCAAGATACTTCCCGAGGAGGATATGCCGTTTCTGGCTGATGGAACAAGAGTCGAGATGCTTTTGAATCCGTTGGGAGTTCCTTCCAGAATGAATGTGGGGCAGATATTAGAAACCCATTTGGGATGGGCAGCTAAAAAACTTGGTTTCAGTGCAATTACTCCTATTTTTGAGGGTGCATTCGAAGAAGAGGTAAAGGAAACCCTGAAGGAGGCCGGGCTATCCGAAGATGGCAAATCTGTGTTGTATGATGGACGTACGGGGGAACCTTTTGGACAAAAAGTAACAGTGGGCTATATGTATATGCTGAAATTGCACCATTTGGTCGATGAAAAGGTACATGCAAGAGCGACAGGACCATATTCCCTTATTACTCAACAACCCTTGGGTGGAAAGGCTAGGTTCGGCGGACAAAGATTTGGTGAAATGGAAGTATGGGCGCTTGAGGCTTATGGTGCTGCGCATAATTTGCAGGAATTACTTACCGTAAAGAGTGATGACGTAGAAGGAAGGACGAAAATATACGAATCTATGGTAAAGGGAGAAAACACATTGGAGGCCGGTACCCCAGCATCTTTTGAGGTGCTTTCGAACGAAATTGCAGGGTTGGGATTGAATTTGAAATTGGAAAAGAAAAAAATGGATGTTTTAAAAGTGTAGGATTTTATTATGACAGAGTTGGTATACGACAAAATAAATGAATACAGTTCGGTTAAAATATCTTTAGCATCTCCCGACGATATACGCGGGTGGTCCTATGGAGAGGTTAAGAAGCCGGAAACCATTAATTATCGAACCTACAGGGCGGAGAAAGACGGCTTGTTTTGCGAGAGAATCTTTGGCCCTGAGCGCAATTGGGAATGTTTTTGCGGAAAATATAAGGGGATTAAGCACAAGGGAATTGTTTGCGATAGGTGCGGTGTTAAGATAACCCACTCTCGTGTGCGAAGAAAACGAATGGGGCATATAAATTTAGCGGCTCCAATTGTTCATATTTGGTTTTTTAAGGCAATGCCGTCCCGTCTGGGCACTCTTTTAGGAATGAAAACCACATCGCTGGAAAGAATCATTTATTTTCAAGGGTATGTAGTTGTAGATCCTGGTAGCACAACACTTAAAGAATATCAGGTACTTAGCGAAGAAGAATATAAAATAAATAGAGAAAAATTTGGCGAGCAATCTTTTGTGGCTGCAATGGGTGCTGAGGCAATACGAATGCTGTTGCAAAAACTTGATTTGGTTGAATTGTCAAAAGAATTGCGCGAGGAGTTGTACCGTACCCGTTCAAAACAACGTGCTAAAGAAATAATAAAGAGATTGGAGATTGTGGAAGCATTTCGGGATTCGGATAATAAACCGGAATGGATGGTTCTAAGTGTCATTCCTGTCATTCCTCCGGATCTACGGCCATTGGTGTTGTTGGAAAGCGGAAACTTTGCTTCATCAGATCTGAATGATTTATATAGAAGGATTATTAACAGAAATAACCGGCTCAAGAAGTTGATAGATCTAAATGCGCCTGAAGTAATTATTAGAAATGAAAAAAGAATGCTTCAGCAGGCAGTTGACGCTCTGTTCGATAATACGAGGGGAAAGCGGCCTGTGCTTGGAAGTAACAATAGGCCGTTAAAGTCTTTAACTGATATGATAAAGGGAAAACAAGGTCGGTTTAGAGAGAATTTGCTTGGTAAAAGAGTTGATTACTCCGCGCGTTCTGTGATTGTCGTAGGGCCTGAATTGAAATTACATCAGTGTGGGTTGCCAAAAAAAATAGCTTTAGAGTTATTTCAACCGTTTATAATAAGAAGGCTAAGAGAGTTTGGGTATGCAGATACGATAAAAAGTGCCAAAAAAATGCTGAGCAGGAAAGATAAAGAGGTATGGGATATCCTTGAAGAAGTAGTGAAGAGAAGACCTGTGTTGCTTAATAGAGCTCCCACGCTTCATAGAATGGGTATACAGGCATTTGAGCCAATACTTGTAGAAGGCAATGCAATAAAACTTCATCCGCTGGTTTGCCGTGGTTTTAATGCCGATTTCGATGGGGATCAAATGGCAGTCCACCTGCCGTTATCTATAGAGGCACAGTCGGAGGCAATCACCCTTATGTTATCGACGAACAATATATTTTCTCCTGCTTCAGGTGAGCCTATTATTGTGCCATCACAAGATATTGTTTTGGGATGTTATTATCTAACTGCGAGTACACAGGATGAAACGGACCAAAAACTAAAGAGATTCAGTGGCAATGGAGAGGTTATATATGCGTTGTCGGTTAATAAAATACATTTGCATGATAAAATTGAGATTAAGTTGAAACATGCTGGTATTGTTAACGATCGTCTCGGAAAGGAAGAATTGATACGCGGGTTGTGCAAGACAACTGTCGGACGTGTTGTCTTTAATAATATATTGCCGGAAGGTATGCCTTTCTACAATTATCCGCTGGATCAAAAAGGTATAAGCAGGATAATTCAGGATTGCTATAAATTACTCGGAAGAGAGAAAACCATCACTCTGTTGGATGATATTAAAGAGATCGGATTTAAAGAATGTACTAAGGCTGGGCTTTCTTTTTCAATAAGTGATGTCAGGATGCCTGAAAAAAAGAAGGAAATAATCGATAAAACTCAAGAGGAAATTGAAAAGATACAGAAGTTGTACCGAAAAGGCATTATTACCGAAGGAGAGCGATATAATCAGATTATAGATGCTTGGACATTTGCTGGTGAACGAATAGCCGAAGAGATGATGAGTGTGCTCAAAAATGATACAAGGGGCGGGAAAGCTTATTTAAATCCTGTTTATATAATGTCTGCGTCTGGCGCAAGGGGCAGTTCACAGCAGTTAAGGCAGCTTGCCGGCATGAGGGGTTTGATGGCAAAACCTTCGGGGAAAATTATAGAAACTCCGATAAAGGCCAATTTTCGGGAAGGATTAGGGGTGTTGGAGTATTTTAGTTCTACGCATGGCGCCAGAAAAGGATTGGCAGATACAGCGTTAAAAACTGCAGATTCTGGTTATCTGACGAGAAAGTTAGCAGATGTTGCGCAAAATGTAGTGATAACATCTTTGGATTGTGGTACCAAGAATGGCATTACCAAAAGTGTAGTTTACAGGGGAGAAAAAATAGAAGTGCCTCTCAGCAAGGCAATTACAGGGAGAGTTGCAAGGAATAACATTGTAGATTTGGTAAAAGATGAAGTAATTGTCAGAGAGAACGAATTGATTACGGAAGAAAAAGCAAAGAAAATTGAAGCCTTGGGATATGAGAAAATAAGAGTAAGGTCTCCGTTAACATGTGAAATGTCTTTAGGACTTTGTTCAAAATGTTACGGGATGGATTTATCGAGAGGCGAACTTGTAGAGGAAGGTATGGCTGTAGGGATAATTGCGGCTCAATCAATTGGCGAGCCAGGTACTCAGCTGACTATGAAAACTTTCCATATAGGCGGTACGGCGACGCGCTCCGTAGAGGAGTCTGAGGCAAAAGCAAAACGTGCGGGGAAAATTAAGTATAATAATTTGAATGTTGTAAAAGATCCTCAGAATAAAAATGTTGCTATCAATGCTAATGGGGAAATATTAATTATAGATGCAAAAGGAAGGCAAATTGAAAAGCACTCTGTAGTGCTTGGCGCAGAAGTGTTGGTGAAAGAAGACGATAATGTTGTTGTTCGTCAGGCTTTGACCCGTTGGGATCCTCATATGGTGCCTATCTTGGCAGAAATGGCAGGGAGTATTCGTTTTGAGGATATAGAGATAGGCAAAACTGTCAGAGAAGAATCCGATGCATCTACAGGATTCAGGCGTAAAGTAATTATGGAACATAAAGGTGATTTGCATCCGCAAATCATTATTGAGGATGAGACGGGCAAAATTTTAGGATTATACCCAATACCGGAAAAAGCACACTTGGAGGTTGAAGATGGTGAGAAGGTTACGCCAGGTACATTGCTTGCAAAAACACCACGAGAGATTTCCAGGACAGAGGATATCACAGGCGGATTGCCGCGTGTTGCTGAAATTTGTGAGGCGCGAAAACCAAAAGATCCTGCTGTGATGAGTGAAATAGAAGGGGTAGTAGAGCTAGGGGAAAAACGGCGTGGTAAGCGTACAATTGTAGTTAAAGGCGAAGGTGGCATGGAGATTGAGCACCTTGTCCCGAGAGGGAAACATCTGAAGGTACATAGGGGAGACCATGTTAAAGCGGGAAGCCCTCTCGTAGAGGGGCCATTGATTCTGCAGGATATTTTGAGGATATGTGGCGAGGAAGAATTACAAACGTACATGCTAAAAGAAGTACAAAATGTTTATCGTTCTCAAAATGTGCCGATCGATGATAAGCATATTGAGATTATAATCAGCCAAATGCTTAGAAAAGTGAAAATAGAGGATGCTGGTGATACTAATTTTCTGCCTGGTCAAATCGTTGATAAATTTAGATTCAGAGAAGAAAATAAAAAAATAAAAGAGATGGGCGGAAAACCGTCAACAGCAAAACCTTTACTATTAGGTATTACGAGGGCCTCCTTACAGGCAGATAGTTTTATATCTGCTGCTTCTTTCCAGGAAACAACAAAAGTTTTAACAAGAGCGGCTCTTGAAGGAAAAGTGGATAATCTGGTAGGTCTGAAGGAAAATGTAATTCTTGGACATTTGGTGCCTGCCGGAACCGGATATAAATCGTATAATACCCTTTCAGCAATGCCAACAAGTGAGGTTGCTGTTAAGGAAATAAACAAACAACAAGAAGAATTATCTGAATCAACATTATAAAGAGCAGGGGAAGGTATGCCTACAATAAATCAACTGATAAGAAAAGGTCGAAGGAAAGCGATAAATAAATCTAAAAGCCCTGATTTGGAAAAATGTTCTCAAAAAAAGGGTGTTTGCCTTCAGGTTATGACGAGGACTCCTAAGAAGCCCAATTCGGCCTTGAGGAAAGTTTCCAGGGTGCGGCTCTCGAATGGAAGGGAAATAACTGCTTATATTCCCGGAGAAGGCCATAACCTCCAGGAGCACTCAATCGTATTGGTTAGGGGAGGAAGAGTCAGAGATCTTCCTGGTATTAAATATCATATAGTACGTGGCACATTGGATTGTGCAGGTGTAAATGCAAGGAAGAGGTCCCGTTCCAAGTATGGCGCCAAAACACCTAAATAGTTTTTAATTTGGAGAATTAAATATATGGCACTTGCATACAGAAGCACTGAAATATTTTTGCAGCCAGACGTAAAATACAAAAGTAAATTGGTATCAAAGTTTGTTAACTGTCTTATGAAAAGTGGAAAGAAGAGTACGGCAGAGGAAATATTTTATAGTGCTATGAATATCATAGAGAAAAAGGTATCCGATATAACTCCTATAGAACTTTTTGAAACCGCAATAAATAACGTCAAACCCTTGGTAGAAGTTCGGTCAAAACGCGTTGGAGGTGCAACGTATCAGGTGCCGGTTGAAGTGCCAAGGCAAAGACAGGTAGCCTTAACGATACGGTGGATAATAGAAGCTGCTAAGAGCAAAAAAGGCCGCCCTATGTTCCAGCGCTTGGCAGATGAGTTAATGGATGCTTATAAAAAGCAGGGTATATCTATAACAAAAAGAGAAAATACTCATAAAATGGCAGAAGCAAATAAGGCGTTTGCACATTTTGCATGGTCAAAGTTTTAATTGAGGGCAGGTTGAAAAAATGAAGTTCGAAAAAATGAGAAACATAGGGATCGCGGCGCATATTGATGCGGGGAAAACGACAACTTCTGAGCGCATTCTGTATTATACGGGTAAATCCTATAAGATGGGGGAGGTTCATGAAGGAACAGCAGTAATGGATTGGATGGAAGAGGAACAAAAGAGAGGTATTACCATCACTGCCGCTGCTACTACATGTAGCTGGAATGATTATCAAATTAACTTGATCGATACTCCAGGACACGTGGATTTTACCGTTGAAGTGGAAAGATCGCTTAGGGTTTTGGATGGTGCAGTATGTGTATTTTGTGGTGTTGGAGGTGTAGAAGCGCAGTCGGAAACAGTATGGCGGCAGGCAGACAGATATAGAGTTCCAAGAATTTGTTTTGTAAACAAAATGGACCGTGTTGGGGCTGATTATTACAAGGTTGTCGGTGAAATTAACGAAAGGCTCGGTATCGCGGCAGTTCCTATACAAATGCCGATAGGAAACGAGCAAGATTTTAAGGGGGTAATCGATCTTGTTCGGATGAAAGCTAGGATATACCAGGATGAAGAAGATACTACGGGGAAAAATTTTTCTGACGAAGATATTCCTGCAGAATACATGAAGGAAGCGACAAAACAACGGGAAAAGATGGTAGAGATATTGGCAGAACACATCGATTGGTTAACGGAAAAGTTCCTGGAAGGAAAAGAAATTACAACAGAAGAAATAAAGAGGGCTATTCGGGAGGGAACGATCAAGTTAAATTTTGTTCCTGTTTTATGTGGTTCGGCATTTAAGAAAAAGGGTGTACAGTTGTTGCTTGACGCTGTATGTGATTACTTGCCTTCTCCGTTAGATAAAGAAGCTATTGTTGGAACTAATCCTAAAACGAACGGTGAAATTGTAAGAAAACCTCTCGTAGAAGAACCATTTAGTGCGCTTGCTTTCAAAATTACTTCTGATAAGCATGGTGATTTGACCTTTATACGCGTATATTCCGGGAGATTAACTTCCGGGTCAAGGGTATTAAATTCCGGGAAAGATAAGAAAGAGTTAGTAAGCCGTATATATAAAATGCATGCGGCAAATAGAGAGCAGGTTAATGATATAAGTGCCGGTGAAATATGTGCGGTGGTTGGTCTTAAAGATACAGTAACGGGTGATACGCTATGCGATTTGGATAACCCAATAATATTAGAAAAGATGGAGTTTCCAGAGACGGTTATCTCTATGGCAATTGAACCGAAGTCTGATAAAGAAAAAGAAAAACTCGGGATGGTTCTGGCAAAGATGGCAAAAGAAGATCCTACTTTCAGAACGCACATGGACAAGGAAACTGGCCAAATGATTATTTCCGGAATGGGAGAATTGCATCTGGAAGTAATTAAAAACAGAATGTTGAGTGAATATAATGTGGATGCAAACGTAGGTGCTCCAAAAGTATCGTATCGGGAAACAATAAGGAAAAAAGTTGAGGTTGAGGGCAAGTTTGTCCAGCAAACAGGCGGACATGGACAGTATGGTCATGTATGGATTACTTTGGAACCTTATGCTTATGCTGAGGGTGAAGATCCGGTTACCTTTGTAGATGCAATAGTTGGTGGTAAAATCCCAAGACAATTTGTAAGATCTGTGGAAAAAGGTATTCTGGATACCAGCGCATCTGGTGTTGCCGGGGGGCCACCGTTGATTAATATCAAAGTGACATTGATAGATGGTTCCACACATCCGGTAGATTCTTCCGATTTGGCGTTTTATACTGCGGCGTGTATTGCATTAAGGAAAGGTGTGGAAATGGCAAATTCGATATTGCTGGAGCCGATAATGTCTATCGAAATTACTGTTCCTGAACAATATATGGGTGATGTAATCAGTGAAATTCATAGCCGGAGGGCAAATATCATCGAAATGGGAACTAAGGGAAATGTTAGGATTATAAAAGGTGAAGTTCCCCTTGCAGAGATGTTTGGTTACGCAACAACTTTGCGGTCTATTACCCAGGGAAGAGGGACATATACCATGGAACCTTTGGAATATAGGCCAGCGCCTGCAAAAACAGCTGGCAGTGTCGGGTAATTATTATAAATAAAATATGGGAGGTTTAAATCAATGGCTAAAGAAGTATTTCAGCGAACGAAGCCGCATTTAAACATAGGGACGATAGGGCATGTAGATCATGGGAAGACGACGTTAACGTCGGTAATAACGCGTGTATTGTCGAAGCATGGGTTGGCGAAGGACAGGCCGTTTGATACCATAGACAAGGCGCCGGAGGAGAGGGAGAGGGGTATAACGATAGCGATATCGCATGTGGAGTATGAGACGAAAAAGAGGCATTATGCGCATGTGGATTGTCCTGGTCATGCGGATTATGTGAAGAACATGATAACGGGGGCGGCGCAGATGGATGGGGCGATATTGGTGGTAAGCGCGCCGGATGGTCCGATGCCGCAGACCCGTGAGCATATATTGTTGTCGAGGCAGGTAGGAGTTCCGAGGATAGTGGTGTTTTTGAATAAGGTGGACATGTTGGAGGATCCTGAGTTGCTGGAGCTTGTGGAGATGGAGATAAGGGAGCTGCTGAGCAAGTATGAGTTTCCTGGCAATGAGATACCGGTGGTGAGAGGTTCTGCGTTGAAAGCGGCAGAGTGTGGGTGTGGAGGTGCGGAGTGTGCCAGTTGCGGGCCGATATTGAAGTTGATGGATGCAGTGGATACGTATATACCTGATCCTGTAAGAGAGATAGACAAGCCGTTTTTGATGTCGGTGGAAGATGTGTTTAGTATAAAGGGTCGAGGGACGGTAGGAACGGGCAGGGTAGAGAAGGGGAAGGTGAAGGTTGGGGACGAGGTGGATGTTGTTGGGATTAGCAAGGAGATAAAGAAGTCGGTTGTTACCGGTGTGGAGATGTTTAATAAGACGCTGGAGGAGGGTCAGGCTGGTGATAACCTTGGAGTGTTGCTGAGGGGAATAGAGAAGGATGATTTGGAGCGTGGTCAGGTGTTGGCAAAGCCTGGGAGCATAACGCCGCATACGAAGTATGAGGCGGAGGTGTATATATTGACGAAGGAAGAAGGGGGAAGACATACGCCGTTTTTTAATGGGTACCGGCCGCAGTTTTATTTCAGGACGACGGATGTGACGGGAGTTGTGTCGTTGACGGGAGGGGCGGAGATGGTGATGCCTGGAGATAATGTGAAGATCAATGTGGATCTGGTGACGCCGATAGCGATGGATGAGGGGTTGCGATTTGCGATTAGGGAAGGCGGAAAAACGGTGGGTGCTGGTGTTGTTACAAAAATTGTTGCTTAAATAAGCGATTTTTGGATTGATTTTTTGCAAATATGTGGTAATCTCAAAGACTTGAATTTTTTTGGTGGTTTAGGGCTTTTTTGGAGTATAGAAGTGTTAGATCAGAAAATTAGAATACGGATGGAAGCATACGATCATAGAATACTAGACCAATCAGCTTTAGAAATTGTTGAAACGGCGAAGCGTACAGGTGCGAAGGTTTTTGGTCCTATTCCGTTACCTACTCGGATTGAGAGATATACTGTATTGAGATCTCCGCATATCGATAAAAAGTCGAGAGAGCAATTCGAAGTAAGAACTCACAAAAGACTGATTGATATATTGGAACCTACGGCGAAGACAATGGATGCGCTGAATCGTATTAACATGCCGGCGGGTATAGAAATTAAAATAAAGGCATAATTAGAAAAATTTATCAGTATAGGGTTAATACATATGTTGAAAAGTTTGCTGGGTGAGAAAATGGGCATGACCCAGATATACACGGATGATGGTGTAGTTGTTCCGGTTACTTTGATAAAAGCTGGTCCCTGCAGTGTTTTGCAGATAAAAACATCTGAGAACGATGGATATTCTGCGATTCAGCTCGGATATGGGGATAAGAAAAAGAAAAGAGCCACGAAGCCAGAGGTCGGTCATGCTGAGAAAGCGTCATTGCTTCCGTGCAGATTTGTCAGGGAGGTGAAACCTGATGAAAATGCTGAAATTAATCTTGGACAAACGGTAACGCTAAGTATGTTTGATGATGTCAAGAAAGTTGATATTGCTGGCATATCTAAAGGAAAAGGTTTTGCTGGTGTCATGAAAAGGTGGGGCATGAAGGGAGGATTGCAAACTCATGGTTCTACGAGGCATCGTTCTGTGGGATCTATCGGTTCAAATACTGATCCGGGGAGGGTAATTCGAGGGAAGAGGATGCCTGGGAGGTTGGGTGGCGATCGTGTAACGGTAAAGAATCTTGAGATAGTTAAAATTGATAAGAATAAAAATATACTTTTTGTTAAGGGTGCTGTTCCTGGTCATAAGGGAAGTTGCCTGTTAATCAAAAAAGTTGTATAATTTTTGGGTAAAAAATATGCAAATAACTGTATATAGTAGTGAAGGCAAAGAGATTGAAAATCTGAAGGTATCTGACGGTATAATTCAGTGTCCTGTTCGCTGTAAACTGTTAAGAGATGCTGTGAAGATGTATGAAGCAAATAAAAGGCAGGGAAATGCCTCGACAAAAACCAAGGCGGAGGTTGCAGGAGGAGGTAAAAAACCATGGGCACAGAAACACACAGGCAAGGCAAGGGCTGGAAGTAACCGGTCTCCTATTTGGAGGGGCGGTGGTATAGTTTTTGGCCCGAAACCGAGGGATTATTCGTATTCAATTCCAAAAAGGGCTAGGAAGGAGGCGCTTTATTCTGCGCTCGCCTCAAAGTTTAAAGACCGTGAAGTGGTAGTGGTGGACAATTTGGATTTTAGTGTGCCGAAAACAAAAAAAATGGTTTTAATACTAAAATCTCTTGGGATTTTCGGGGAAAGTTGTTTGATAGTGATATCGAAGGTTACAGAGCCACTTTTGAAATCTTCAAGGAATATTCCTTCTGTAAAAATGATGGAATGTGGTGATTTAAACGCATACGAAATTCTGAAACCGAAAAAAATATTAATAACCAAACAGGCTTTGGGTAGTTTGGGATAGGAGTTATTGGATTTTATGGATAAATATCAGGTTATTAAGGGGCCGTTAAGAACTGAAAAGAGTGTTGCGGATGGGGAGAAAACAAATGCCTATCATTTTGAGGTGGACGTAAAGGCGAATAAGATACAAATTAAAAAGGCGATCGAAGATATATTTAGCGTAAAAGTGGAGAGTGTGCGGACTCTGGTAAAAAAGGGAAAGAAAAGAAGGGTTAGATTTATAATGGGCAAAACAAAGGAATGGAAGAAAGCCATTGTTGCGCTAAAAGAAGGTAATGCAATTGATTTCGGCTATTAAAGATAATAAAGAATTGGGGTAAAATAACAAATATGGGCATAATTTATTACAAACCTGTAACGCCTGGAAGAAGATTTGCGAGTGTTTCAGATTTTTCTGAAATAACGAAGACAAAGCCGGAAAGATCACTAATTGAGCCGTTAAGAAAAACAGGGGGAAGGAATTCTGAAGGTAAAATTACTGCGGGAAATGTTGGTGGCGGCAGTAAGAAGCAGTATAGGATGATTGATTTTCAAAGAAGAAAGGATGATATTCCGGCGAAGGTTGCAAGCATAGAGTATGATCCAAACAGATCAGCGAGGATTGCTTTGCTCCATTATGCTGATGGCGAGAAAAGATATATTTTAGCTCCTGAGAATTTAAAAGTTGGGCAGTTTGTTAAATCAGGCGAAAAGGTTGATCCGGATATCGGTAATGCAATGCCCCTGAATAATATACCTTTGGGGTTAGAAATTCACAACATTGAATTAAAAGTAGGTCAGGGCGGAAAGATTGTCAGGTCTGCTGGTAGTGTCGCGAAGTTGTTGGCAAAAGAGGGAGGCTATGCCCATATAATCCTGCCATCTGGTGAGGTTAGAAAGGTATACGGAGGCTGTAGGGCTACGATAGGGCAGCTTGGGAATACCGATCATAATAATATACGTCTGGGTAAAGCGGGAAGAAACAGATGGAAGGGGAGAAGACCTCATGTAAGGGGTGTGGCAAAAAATCCCGTAGCGCACCCGATGGGTGGTGGTGAGGGGAGAAGCGGTGGTGGCAGGCATCCTTGTTCAAAGACTGGATTGTTGGCTAAAGGGGGAAAAACAAGGAAGAAGAGGGCAATAAGCAGTAAATTTATAATTCGGAGAAGAAGAATTGGGGCTAGGGGCAATTTGTAAAATTTGAAAGCTATTAGGAGATGTAATGAGTCGCTCAATAAAAAAGGGACCATATGTTGATGAGAAGTTGTTGAAAAAAGTTATGAAACAAAAGGAGTCGGGCGTAAATGAACCGTTACGCACTTGGGCAAGGAGTTGTACTATAATACCTGAATTTGTTTCGCATACCTTTTTAATTCATAATGGGAAAGTTTTTAATAAGCTTTTTGTTACCGATGATATGGTAGGACATAAGCTTGGTGAGTTTTCTCTTACCAGGACTTTCCGATCTCACGGTGGTAAAAAGAAATAGTTAGGTTATACTAGGTTTGTGGTATTATAAATAAGAAATAAATTAAATTTTGTATTGAAAGGCTTCGGTTAATGGAATATAGATCATGTCATAGGTATGCAAGGATTTCGCCGAGAAAGGCGCGTTATGTTATTGATCTTATTCGGGGTAAATCAGTAAATGATGCTTTGAGAACGCTGAGATTAACGCATAAGCGTGCATCCTATATGGTTGATAAAGTTATCAGGGCAGCTTTGGCAGCAGCGAATGAAAATGTTTCTGCGGATGTCGAATCGCTGTATGTAAAGCAAGCCTTGGTTGATGGTGGTCCAAGCAGGAAGTGGTTTCGTCCGAGACCTCGCGGGATGTCTTCGAGAATTTTGAAACGTACAAGCCATATTACGGTCGTGTTGGCTGAAAAGGCTAAAGGGTAAAAAATAAAGATAAGGAGAGGAAATGGGACAGAAGGTTTGTCCAATAGGTTTGCGGTTGGGAATAACACAAGGGTGGAAATCTGTTTGGTATGCGGATAAAAAATCTTTTGGGTCATTGCTGGTTGAAGACCAGAAAATACGCAAACTGATCAAAAAAAATTATAGTTTTGGCGGAATACCTTTTGTTGAAATTGAGAGAACTAGGCAGGAGGCCAAAATAACGCTCCATACAGCGCGTCCCGGGCTGATAATTGGCAGAAAAGGTGCTGAAGTTGATAAACTGAAAGAAGATATTCAAAGATATATCGGGCGCGAAGTTATTGTAAAGATCAGGGAAATTACAAAACCTGAGCTTTATGCGCAACTCGTAAGTGAGAATATAGCAGAACAACTGGAAAAACGTGCATCGTTTAGGAGAGCAATGAAAAAAGCGATGGAGGCATCTCTGAACGCAGGTGTGAAGGGTATGAGAGTTCAGGTTTCTGGAAGGTTAGGTGGTGCTGAAATTGCCAGGACTGAGAAGATGACGTATGGAAGTGTTCCGTTGCACACCCTGAGAGCTGATGTGGATTATGGTTTTGCTGAAGCAAAAACCACATATGGTGTAATTGGGGTTAAAGTATGGTTATATAGAGGTTTAACAAGTTCGAAGGGAGAGGATACAAATGAGGTTAATGCCCAAGCGGGTGAAGTTTAGGAAATCTCAAAGGGGAAAAATAAAAGGGAATGCCACAAGGGGAAATACCGTATCCTTTGGTGAATTTGGTTTACAGTCTTTAGAACCAGGATGGATTACTGCCCAGCAAATAGAAGCGGGCAGAATTTGTGCAGCGCATAGCTTGCCGAAGGAAAGTAAGCTGACAATCAGGATATTTCCACATAAATCAGTCACCGCTACGCCAATTGAAACACGTATGGGTAAGGGTAAGGGAGAACCTGAGTTTTGGGTAGCCGTGGTAAGACCGGGAACGATATTATATGAAATAAGTGGTATAAATGAAGAAGGGGCTAGAGAGACTTTCTGTAGAATAGCGCATAAAATGCCTGTAAAGGTGAGGCTTGTACGAAGGAGGCGTGCGTTTTGAAGATCAGTGAGATAAGGGTGAAATCGCGGCAGGAAATTGCGGAAGAAATTGGAGCAACGAAAAGGGAATTGATGAATCTTAAATTTCAATGGCAAGCAGGCGAAACGGGTAATACTTCCCAGAGGAAATTTATAAAAAAGAAAATTGCCAGATTAAAAACCGTATTGAGAGAGATTGACTTGGGTATCAATAAACATCTCGTTTCAGGGGAGTAATTATAGAAATGCAAACCGTGACTAAAAAAAGAGGGAGAAGAAGAAAGTACATTGGGAATGTAATAGGGACGAAGATGCATAAGACGATAACCGTTGAAGTGATGCGTCTTGTAAAACATCCCAAATATGGAAAATATATTAAGAGGTCCACAGTTTATAAAGCACACGATGAAGAAAATAGCGCAAAAGTTGGAGATAAGGTAGAAATAGTAGATTGTAGGCCGCTTAGTAAAACAAAATTTACAAGGTTACTTCGTATTATTGAGAAGTCAAAAGAATGATTATTGGCTGGGGTGCATTAAGATGATAATGGAACAAACGAGTTTGGATGTTGCTGATAACAGCGGAGCTAAAATGGTCAAATGTATTAAAGTTCTGGGAGGCTCTCGGAGGAAATATGCCACGGTTGGGGATGTTATTGTCGTAGCAGTGAAAAAATCTATTCCTGGCGGTGTTGTAAAAAAGGGTGATGTGTGTAAAGGGGTGATTGTTCGAACAAAAAATAATGTTCGAAGAGAAGATGGGTCGTATTTAAAGTTTGATAAAAATGCGATTGTTATCGTCGATAATGAGGGAAATCCGAGAGGGACAAGGATATTTGGTGCTGTGGCAAGGGAACTAAGGCAAAAAAATTTTATGAAAATCATTTCTTTAGCTGCTGAAGTAGTTTAGTAGGCAAGCAATAAAGACGATTAGAGAAGGAAACTGTATAAATATGCATATTCGTAAGAATGATTTAGTTTTAGTAATGGCAGGTAACGAAGCAGGAAAAACAGGCAAGGTCATGAAGGTATTGCCTGATAAAAACCGTGTGATAATAAAAGGGGTGAAGGTAATATATAAACATGTAAAGCCCAGTCAGAAAAATCCGCAGGGAGGAAGAGTGCAGAAGGAAACTTCGATATCTGCTTCGAATGTATTACCTGTTTGTCAGAATAGAAGTTGCAAAAAGAACGGCTTTGGGGTCAGAACAAGAAAAAAAATGTTGGAAGATGGCGGGAAATTACGCGTATGTGTCTATTGTGGAGTTGAAATATCACTGGGTGAATAATGATATAGGGTTAATTATGACTAGGTTATCAGAAAAATATATAAAAGAGACTGTTCCTTATTTAGCCAAAAAATTTTCGCTGAAAAATAGGTTATCAGTGCCAAAAATGCAAAAAGTGGTGATTAATATGGGTGTTGGAAAGGCAGTTGATAATAAGAATTTTCTCGATGAGGCGGTAGGGCATTTAGCAACTATAAGCGGTCAAAAGCCGGCGGTTACTATTGCAAGAAAATCGGTTGCTGGTTTTAAATTAAGAGAAGGCCAAGCGATTGGTTGCAAGGTTACACTTCGTGGGAAAAGGATGTATGAATTTGTGGATCGGTTAATCAGTATTGTGTTGCCGCGAATAAAAGACTTTCGGGGAGTATCCGCAAAATCATTTGATGGACGGGGAAACTATACCTTGGGATTGACTGAACAGACGGTTTTTCCTGAAGTAAATATTGATAAAGTCACAACTATACAGGGTATGGATATTACTTTTGTGATTAGTGGTAAGTCTGACGAATGTTCCCGTGAATTATTAAGATCACTGGGAATGCCTTTTAGGTCTGAATAAGGAGTGTAAATGGCAAGGAAATGTTTAATAGAAAAATCGAAAAAAGAGCCTAAATATAAGACCAGAAGATATAATAGATGTAAATTGTGCGGACGCCGCAGAGCGTATTATCGCAAATTTCAGATATGCAGAATATGCTTTAGGATGTTAGCTTTAAAGGGCGAGATTCCTGGCGTGAAAAAGGCGAGTTGGTAAAGATTAAGATAGAATTAACAAAAAGGGACAATACATGTGTATGACAGATCCAATTTCAGACATGCTTACACGGATTAGAAATGCGAATATGATTCACAGGGAGAGTGTAGATATTCCTGCCTCGAAAGTAAAGCGAGCTATACTGAAGATTCTGAAAGATGAAGGTTACGTAGGAGAATTTAAGGAAATTCCTGATAACAAGCAGGGGATTATCAGGGTTTATTTGAGATACGGAGCGTTAAAACAAAGAGTTATTAATACTCTTATAAGAAATAGCAAGTCAAGCAGAAGGCTTTATAAAAATGCCAAAGATGTGGAAAAAGTTTGTGGTGGTTTTGGAACAGCAATATATTCTACATCCAGAGGGATCATGAGTGATAAAGAATGTAGAAAATTAAAAGTCGGTGGTGAACTTATTTGCACAGTGTCATAATAAGTTTTATTTATTTGAGAGGCCAGGATGTCAAGAATAGGAAAGCAACCAGTTAAAGTCCCAAATGATGTAAAAGTGGTTATAAACAATAATGCTGTAGATTTGAAAGGGCCTAAGGGCTCTTTAAATTTAAAGGTTCCTCCAAGCATCATAGTGGAATACGCACAGAAAGAACAGCAGATTTTAGTGAAGAGAGCTTCAGATGAGAAGCGTTTTAAATCTTTACACGGATTAACGAGAGCACTGATTGCAAATATGGTGGTAGGTATTGTAAAGGGATTTTCTAAAGATATTGAGATTGTGGGGTTAGGATACAATGCTAAGGTGCAGGGGAGCATGCTGGTTTTATCGCTGGGGTTTTCTCATCCGGTGCAAATGGAAATACCGAAGGACCTAAAAGTGTTGGTTACAAATCCGACAAATCCTGCGAAATTAACAGTTTCCGGTATTGATAAACAATTGGTAGGCCAGTTTTCTGCAATGATAAGAGCTAAGAAACCTGCTGAACCTTATAAGGGTATGGGAGCGAAATATGTCGGAGAGGTTATAAGGAGAAAGGCGGGCAAGGCTTTGACTTCTGGTGGGTAATATCTAGATTAAAGGTAATAATTATGGATCCAATTAAAGAAAAAAGAAGAAAAAGAGCGATACGGCATAAGAGAATCAGAAAGAGCGTTATTGGCACATGCGAAAAGCCTCGCTTAAGTGTCTACCGAAGCCTGAAGAATATTTATTGCCAGATTATAGATGATAGTGCGGGCAAAACTCTGGTGGCTGTTTCTACTCTTACGTCAGATGTGCGAGCGGCTGTTAAATATGGCGGTAATATAAAAGCCGCGGAAATTGTTGGCGAAAAGTTGGCAGAGGAGGCGAAAAAAAGGGGAATCACTAAGGTGGTTTTCGACAGAGGCGGTTATGACTACCATGGAAGGATTAAAGCATTGGCTGAAAGTGCCAGGAAGAATAGTTTAAATTTTTAATTATTATAAAGTCAAACAAGGAGATACATTTGGCACAACCGGAAGAACCTATTAATTTAGAAGAAACAGTTGTAAAGATTAACCGATGTACGACTGTGACTAAGGGTGGCAAGTCAATGAGTTTTAGTTCTCTTGTTGTTGTTGGAGATAAGGCAGGGAGCGTCGGTATCGGTTTTGGCAAAGCGCGTGAAGTTCCGAATGCGGTAAATAAAGCGGTCAAAGAAGCAAAAAAACAGTTATTTAAAATAAATATAAAGGGTGATACGATACCACATGAAATATGGGGCAGATATAAGGCTGCTAAGGTGTTTCTGAAACCTGCATCTCCTGGTACAGGTATCAAGGCAGGCGCTCCTGTAAGGGCAGTGTTGGAGTTTGTTGGAGTCAGGAATATTTTGACTAAATGTTATGGGAAAAGGAATCCGCTTAATGTTGTGAAAGCGACATTAAATGGGTTAAGGGCTTTAAAAACAAAAGAAGAAGTTGAAGAATTGCGAGGAGTAAAGATAGAATGAATCTTTTTGATTTAAAATCGATACCCATCAGGAGAGCGCGTAGGAAAAGAGTGGGACGTGGTGCTGGTTCTGGCATGGGAAAAACTGCCGGTCGTGGCGCCAAGGGAGCTTCTGCGAGGTCGGGCTACGGAATGAAAAAATTATTCGAGGGTGGGCAAACTCCTCTTTTTCGCAGATTACCTAAACGTGGATTTAACAACAGATTCAAGAAAGATTATAGTATAGTAAATTTGAAGGATATTGCGCATTTTGATTCTGGAGCGACGGTGACGATTGGTATGTTAAAAGAGTCTGGGATTGTTAAGAAAATTGTGACGGGAGTCAAAATACTTGGAGAGGGAGAACTCAAAAAACCAATAACAGTTGAAGCGCATAAGTTCAGTAAAGTTGCGATAGAAAAAATTAAAGCTGCAGGCGGAGAGGCAAAAATAATTTCATGATTGAGCAATTTGGAAATGTTTTTCGAATACCAGAATTAAGAAAAAAAGTATTAATTACGCTTGGTTTAATTGCGTTGTGTCGTATAGGAGTGTATATACCTATACCTGGGATTGATACGTCTGTATTAAAATCGTATTTTAATCAGTTTTCGCAGTCCGGCATCGGGCAATTATTGGGTATGGTTGATATGTTTGCTGGCGGAGCTATGTCTTCTGGCGCTATTTTTGGGTTGGGTGTGATGCCTTATATAAGCGCATCTATTATTTTCCAATTGCTGGTTGGCGTAGTTCCTTATTTAGAAAGGTTGCAAAAAGAAGGTGAAGTCGGAAGGAAAAAAATTAATCAATATACCAGGCTTGCGACTGTAGGGTTATGTCTTTTTCAAGCTTTTGTGATGACGAGAACCCTCTATACTGTGGAATTCAATGGAGTCCCCGTCATACCGGTATACTTGCAGGGTCTTAGTTTTCAATTCATGGCATCTCTGTTGCTAACTACCGGCACTATGACTCTCATGTGGATTGGAGAGCAGATAGAAGAACATGGAATCGGGAGTGGAATATCGATTGTTATTATGGTCGGCATTATCGATCGCTTGCCTTGGGCTTTCAATCAAATAGTACAGAATTTTACCTTTTCTGTCGCCCCCGCGGAACATCAGATCGGAATTGTAAAGCTTGTGATATTGCTGGGTATGTTTTTGGCAATTGTTGGTGGTGTTGTTTATATTACGCAAGGACAAAGACGTATTCCCATACAACAGGCAAAACACACGAGGGGGAGAAGGGTTTATGGCGGGCAGAGGCATTTTCTGCCACTTAGGGTGAATCAGGCGGGTGTAATGCCAATCATATTTGCCCAATCTTTGTTGATTTTTCCTGCTGCGATAATGCAAGGTATTCAGGTAAGGCTGGAACCTGGGAGTATTGGATTCTGGATTACTTCTCGCTTATCGGGTGTTTTGCAGGAAGGGGTATTATATGTTATGCTATATATATTATTAATCACATTCTTTTGTTATTTTTGGACGGCTATTCAATTTAATCCAAAAGAAATGTCTAACAATATGAAAGATTACGGAAGTTTTATTCCAGGGATTAGACCAGGTCATAGAACTGCAGAATATCTGGAAGGCATTATGGGCAAGATAACTCTTGCCGGAGCAGCTTTTTTATCTTTGATTGCAATTCTTCCGAAACTGGTGGCTGGTGGTTTTGAGCTTAACAGGGCGATTGCTGGTTTTTATGGAGGAACAGGGCTGCTGATCATTGTTGGTGTCGCTTTGGATATGGTTCAGAGAATAGAATCTCATATGATCATGAGGCAATATAGTGGCTTTCTGAGCGGTGGAACCAGAATTAGAGGAAGAATGGGATGAGGATCGTTTTTCTTGGTCCTCCCGGAGCTGGTAAAGGAACACAAGCGGAAACAGTTAGTAGGGTTGAAAAGATACCTCATATTTCTTCCGGAAATCTGCTGCGCGAGGCTATAGAGACCGGAACTGATACAGGAGCAAAGGCACGTTCTTATATAGAAAAGGGCTTGTTGGTGCCAGATCAGGTAGTTGTTGGAATAATTAAAGATAGAATTTTAAAGACTGATTGTAAAAATGGATTTGTGCTTGATGGTTTTCCAAGAACCCTTTTGCAGGCAAAGATTCTTGACGAAATGTTGAGAACGCTTGGAAAGTGTGTTGATCTTGTTTTTTACTTTGTTGTTTCTGAAGATGCTGTTGTTGAGAGGTTATCGGGGAGGGTGATGTGCAGCATATGCGGAGCGAATTATCATGTAAAATTTGTGCCGCCGCGTAAAAAAGATATTTGTGACAAATGTAATGGTAAATTACATCAAAGGGCTGATGACAAACCTGAAACAGTATTGGAAAGGCTTAAAGTTTATCGCGAACAAACCGCAGGTTTAGTGGAATATTACAGGAATAATAAGATATTAAAGGAAATATCCAGTGATCTAAAAATAGAAGTGATCTCAAAAAATATTGCAGATATCATTAATAATGAGCTGAAGAAGCAAAAAAAGACAAAGGTGGGGTGAATAAAGAGTGATAGTTCGTAAATCACCTCGTGAGATCGAAATAATGAGGGATGCCGGTAAGATAACCGCGGATGCGTTGAGGTTGGCAAAAGAACTTGCAAAAAAAGATGTCACTACTGATTTTTTAAATGAAGAAATAGAAAAATTTATTATCAGTCATGATGGTATACCTGTATTCAAAGGGTATAGAGGTTTTCCAAAAAGTATATGCACATCAATAAATGAGGAAGTTGTTCATGGCATTCCTAGTCAACGCAAATTAGCCGAAGGTGACATTTTAAGTATAGATGTAGGAGTTCGCTACCGTAAGTATGTCACTGATGCAGCGCTGACGATGCCTATTGGTAATATTTCTGACGATGCCAAAAGGCTCTTGGAAGTGTGTGAGAAATCATTGCACCTTGCGATAGGTGTAATAAAATCGAATGAAAAACTTTCGTTGATTTCAAGGACAATTCAGGAATTTGTAGAAAAACACGGGTATTCTGTTGTAAGAAATTATACTGGGCATGGAATTGGCAGAAGCATGCATGAAGATCCTCAGGTGCCTAATTTTGTTAGTAAGTCGCTGTTAGAAGCGGATGAAATATTAATGTCAGGTATGACAATTGCCATAGAGCCTATGATTTGCATGGGAAAACCGGATACAAAGGTACGGGATGACAAATGGGTTGTTGTGACGAAAGATGGTAAATTGTCCGCTCACTTTGAACATACTGTGGTAATTACTGAAAATGGGGCAGAAATTTTAACGCTATAATTTTTTTGTATTGATATTATGTCAAAAGAAGAGCCAATTCGCGTAGAAGCAGTTGTAAGAGAGGCGCTCCCTAATGCAATGTTTAGGGTGGAATTACAGAATGGACACAAGATATTGGCTCATGTTTCCGGCAAGATGCGAATGCACTTTATTAAGATACTGCCAGGGGATAAAGTAACAGTCGAGATGTCGCCGTATGATCTTGATAAAGGCAGGATCATTTATAGGCAAGTTTAACAAGGTATATTTGATAATTATCTATAAAGAAGGTTGTTATGAAAGTTAGAGCTTCTGTAAAACGAATTTGCGAAAGTTGCAAAATAATAAGAAGAAAAAATGTAGTTCGTGTAATTTGCACAAATCCTCGTCACAAGCAAAGGCAAGGATGATTTGGTGATTTCTAGAAAGGAATTAATTAATGCCTAGAATTGCAGGTACCGACATTCCATCAGATAAAAGAATAGTGGTTGCGTTAACATATTTTTATGGAATTGGAATATCTCTATCTAAGAAAATATTAAAAGAGCTGAATATAGATGAAAGTGTCCGCGCAAAGGATCTTCATGAGGATCAGCTAAGTATTTTGGGTGCGCATATTGGGAAAAATTATAACGTAGAGGGGCAGTTGCGCAGACAGGAATTGCAGAATATTTCACGGTTGAGAAGCATTGCTTGTTACCGTGGAATCCGCCATCGAATGGGATTGCCTGTAAGAGGACAAAGAACGAAGACAAATGCAAGGACCAGAAAGGGGAGGAAAAAGACGGTAGCCGGTAAGAAAGGTGTTAAAGAAATGAGATAAGTCTTGAGTATATGGACTGAGTTCTATTGTTTTACTGAGAGATTAAACCTTAAGGGTTAAAATGGGAAAGAAGGAAAAGATTACAGCATTGCTTAAAGCCAATATAGGTTTTTTAAATGCTCTCGAACTGAATATCGGGCAGGCTTCCGATTGCAGAGAAAATAAGAAGTTTAATGAGGTTGTTGGGTTTTGTGAACAGGTTGTGACGGTTATTGAGACTTATTACAAAGAGAAAAAGGATCTCGTGTTTCTCGATTGTTCCTGTGGTAAGTCATATTTATCGTTTGTCCTGAATTACGTTCTTTCAAAAGAATTTGCGATAAACACATATTTTTATGGAGTAGATAAAAATCCGGTATTGATTGAGAAGTGCAAGGCTGTTAAAGACATTCTTGGCTTTAAAAATATGTGTTTCATAAACAACAAGATAATCGATGTCAAACCGGAAAAGGTGATTGATATTGTTGTTGCATTGCATGCTTGTGATATTGCTACAGATGAGGCGATAGCGAAGGCTATTAAAATAAAAGCGAGGCATATTTTAGTTGTGCCATGTTGTGAAAATAATATCCGGAACCGCCTTAAAGAAGGGCATCCTTTGATGAATATTACTGATTTTGGCCTTCTGAGATACAGATTTGCTAATATTCTTACTGAAGCGTTAAGAGCGCAATTTTTGACAGGGGCAGGCTATAGTGTTAGACTTGTTGAAATTGTGTCTCCAAAGTATACTCCCAAGAATTTGATGATTATTGCGAAAAGAAGAAGAAAAAATAGGAAGTACAGCATGAATAAGTTTAGAAATCTTGATAAAATGTTTAACACGGAATTTGTGTTGCAAAGTTTTTTTGATGATGCGCAGCGCTCTAATCAAAATGAGTGTTATAAAGTGTTATGCGGATGAAGTAACTGTTTATAGAACGATGAGGTAAAAACATGTCGAATACTAGCAAAAAAATAAGGCGCAATGTTACAAGGGCAATAGCAAATATCAAAGCCACGTTTAATAATACGTATGTAACAATAACAGACGTGAATGGTGAGACAATTTGCTGGGCAAGTGCTGGCACTGCGGGGTATAAAGGCTCTCGTAAAAGTACGCCTTTTGCTGCTCAGAAAGCAGCGACGAGTGCAGCAGAAAAGGCTCAAAAATATGGAGTGCAAGAAATAGAAATAAGAGTTAAGGGGCCGGGGCCTGGTAGAGAATCGGCTATTACTGCTCTTCAGGCAGCAGGATTAAGTGTAAAAGCGATTGAAGATGTTACACCTCTTCCTCATAACGGTTGTCGGCCTCGCAAAAAGCGCAGAGTATAAGTATATAGAGCAGTACTGGAAAGGGAAAATATGGCAAGATATGTAGGACCACAATGTAGATTATGTCGAAGAGAAGGGGAGAAGCTGTTTCTTAAGGGGATTCGCTGTGAAACAGCGAAGTGTGCGATTACAAAACGAAAATATCCGCCGGGACAGTTTTCCTGGGGACGGGGGAAATTGTCAAAGTACGGTATTCAATTTCGAGAAAAACAGAAAATGAAGCGTTTTTATGGTATTTTGGAAAAACAATTCCGGAATTACTTTAGAAAAGCGGAAAAACAGAAGGGGAATACCGGAGACAATCTGCTGATAATGTTAGAACGAAGATTGGATAATGTTGTACATTTGCTTTCATTTGCACATTCCAGAAAAAGTGCCAGACAACTGATTTTACATGGTCACATAACGGTTAACGATAAAAAAGTTGATATTCCTTCTTTACTGGTAAGGGTTGGTGATGTAATAAAATCTAAGAATAGGGAGAAAAGCAGGAAATTTATCCAGGATAATGTTGAATCTTTAAAATCAAAAAAAATACCCTCTTGGTTAGAATTTCGCCAGGATGCATTGGAAGGTGTGGTAAAGCAACTTCCGACAAGGGACGATATTTCCGCCTCTGTTCAGGAACAATTAATAATCGAGTTATGTTCGAAATAATTGATTTTAACCTGAACAGCCCGCTATAAGATTGTTATTGTATTTCAAATTGTATTTGTAATACCCGCAAATATTCTCGTAAGAAAAGTTACTTGCGTCAAATTTATTTTTATAAATTCCCTTATAAATAGATTAGGGAGGAAAATATGCGAATAAGGTGGAGAGGTCTTGAACTACCAGTACGTGTGGAAGTGGAAAATGAGACTTTGACTGACAGATATGGTAAGTTCATAGCAGCCCCTTTTGAACGTGGTTTTGGTCATACGGTAGGAAATAGTTTACGGAGAGTGCTGCTGTCTTCTTTGGAAGGTAGTGCTATTGTGTCGGTAAAAATAGAAGGAGTGGCTCATGAATTTACTACTGTGCCAGGTGTTGTTGAAGATGTCGCAGACATAATACTGAACATCAAAAATTTGGTTGTCAAAATGCATTCTGATCAGCCGAAGATTATAAAAATAGAAGCTTGTAAAAAAGGTAAAATAACAGGCAAAGATATAATTACCGATGAAAGTGTAGAGGTTATCAATGGTGATTTGCATATCGCGACTCTGTCTGAGGATGTGGTTTTTAATGTAGAAATGGAGGTTCGAAAGGGTAGGGGGTATATAACTGCAGATGAAAATGAATCTGAGGAGCAGGAGATTGGCTTGATTGCGATAGATTCTGTCTTTTCTCCTATAAGAAACGTTCGTTATGCTACAGAGGAAACACGTGTTGGAAGAAGAACAAATTATGACAGACTGATTTTGGAAATATGGACGAATGGTACTATTACCCCGGAAATGGCATTGGTTGAAGCGGCAGTGATTACAAGGAAGCATTTGAATCCGTTTGTGCAATACTTCGAAATTGGGAGAGAACTCCAGCAGATAGAGAAGATCATGGGTACAGAACCAGTATCAGATGTGTCTGCTGAAGAATTTAATAAGACGTTGAGTATGCCAATTGCAGAATTGGACTTATCAGTGCGGGCTTCCAACTGTTTGGAGACGGCAAATATTGTAACGGTAGGCGACCTTGTTGTTAAAACAGAGGAAGAACTTTTGCAGATAAAAAACTTTGGAAAAACTACAATGAAGGAATTAAAGAAAAAGTTAAGCCAATTAAATTTAACTATTGGGATGCCTGTGGAAATAAAGCAAATGGAAAAGGAAAAAGGGTGATACAATGAGACATGGAAAAAGGGGCAGACATTTATCAAGAACTTCCGCTCATAGAAGTTCGCTAAGGCAGAATCTCGCTAACAGCCTTTTTATTCACGGAAGGATTGTAACGACCTTAGAAAAGGCAAAGGAGACGAGGTCTTTTGCCGAAAAAATAATTACCATTGCAAAAAAAGGATTAGAAAAAAAGGAAAATGACAAGCCGGGTTACGTTCACTGTTATCGCCAAATTTTCTCAAGATTGAAAAATGTTGATGTTGTAAAAAAGATTCTTGGCGAAGGACAATGGCGTGAGAGTGGTGGTATTGCAAAAAAATATATAGATAGGAATGGCGGATATACGCGCATATTGAAGTTATCAGGTACGCGTTTGGGAGTTCTTTCCGGCAGCAGTGTTGGAAAGGTGCCGCAAATTGAATATACAATGGGTGGAATGCGCAGGAAGTTGCGGTTGTTGGGAAGAAGGCTTAATGATAACGCGTCCCTTGCAGTGTTTGAGTTAGTAGAAGGTACATTGGAAACACAATCCGCTGAAGAGGTCAAACCTAAAGTAGCCACATCTTAATTTTAAAACTTCTTATTTCTTACGCAGGATATTCTTGCTTCTCTCATGTGGTTATAGGAAGGTTATCACAAAGAGAGGTTTATGTGAACAAACGTTTTATTCTTGCTTCAAGTTCTCCTCAGAGGATTGAGTTGTTTAAGTTGTTGGGGTTTTTGTTTGATTTTGTGCCCCATGGAATTGATGAAAACGTTTGTAACCGCAACTTGCCGCCAAGCGAATTTGTTCAAGCCCTAGCGTCTTTAAAAGCGGGTAATGTGGCGAAAGAAATGAAAGATGCAATTGTTATTGGTGCAGATACGATCATTTTACATGACAATAATGTCTATGGTAAACCAAAAGATACAAACGATGCAAAGAGGATGCTTTCTTTTTTGAATAACTCGGTACATGAGGTACTTTCCGGTGTCTGTATTAAAGAAATGCCATCTGGAAGACAACTCGTAGGTGTTGCACGGACAAAAGTAAAAATGAAGAACACTCCGGTGGATGAACTCGAAAGGTATGTCCGGTCAGGAGAACCTATGGGTAAAGCCGGTGCTTATGCAATTCAGGGAAGAGGGCAGAAATTTATTGATGAAATAGATGGAAGCTATTCAAATGTTGTTGGTTTACCTTTGGAGTTATTGCAAAAAATGCTAACTGAATTTGTAAAGAATGAATATTCCTAGAAATTTTAGCTGGCTTATAAAGAACGAAATTGCTGGTATGGCGAGGCCCATGTCAGGGATATCCAATTTTGAGTTTCTTAAAGAAAGCGGTATAGATGTAATCGTTTCTTTGTCAGAATGGCCTCTTCACAGAACATTGTTAGAAGAATTTGGTTTTATCAATAAACATATTCCCATAGCAGATCTTACCCCGCCGACACAGGAGCAAATAGAGGAGTTCATTCTTTTTGTAAATGAAGCGATATCTTCCGATAAAAAAGTAGTTGTGCATTGTGATGCAGGAATAGGGAGAACAGGCACAATGTTGGCATGCTATCTTGTAAATAAGGGATATAGTGCAAAAGATGCAATTATAGAAGTTCGTAAAAAAAGACCGGGTTCCATCGAGACAATTGCGCAGGAGGAAACAGTGATGGAATATGAAGAAAGGCTTTCAAAAAAAAGTAATAGATAGAAGATATTGTGAGAAAATGCAAAGTAAATAAGCGATGTCTTTCTTTTTCTGAAAATAATATTACCATATGAGTGTTGTTCCATTTTCATTGTATCCTTAATCGATTACTGAGATTTTATTAAAAAAAGTAATAATACATTTCCTTATCCACAATCATTCCATTCTGCATGGTTTTCATCCCTTGAATTTTCTTGCCAGTTAAATTTGTTTATGTTAGTATGCGAAGCGTTTTGTTTTCCTTGGTAGTGAGATAGCAGTTTGTATGCAGGGGAACCATATCAGAGAATATGTGGATTTGTGTTATGTGGATTGCCTTATGCTGAAAATTTAAAGGGGAGTGTAGTTTTAATACATTTGTCATTTGTTCTTTTTGTTGTGGTGGTTTTCAGTTATTTCAATATCGTCACTAACTGCTTGGTTTCGATAAAAGTTAAACAAAATTCATACCGCCTAAAGCAATTATGAGGTTTAGTATTGTGATAGGCTTTCATTTGTTGATAAAACAATTTAAACTGCATTCCATCACGAAAATATGTCATCCCGTTATTCTGTTCTAAGCGATTTATTTATTGTTTCAATTTAATTTTTCAGGCGTGCGCATACGTGTGCTAATGTTTTTATAAAATATGGTGATACTGAGATATACTATTAAAAAAAATTACTAATAAAGCGGATGTTTTGCAATTGTATCAAGGTAGTGGTTTGTCGGGTATGTGAGAGTAAAAATAGTTACAAAAGTTAAAATTCTCTTCGTGTTTAAAATATATTCATTGAAAGGAGTATTTTGAATGGCGCCCAAGTATGTCTATTTCTTTGGAGACGGTAAGGCTGATGGGAAAGCGGATATGAAATATCTGCTTGGAGGTAAAGGGGCAAATTTAGCGGAAATGACAAATATCGGTATTCCTGTTCCTCCCGGTTTTACTATCACAACAGAGGTTTGCGATGCTTATTATAAGAACAAGCAACAATATCCCAAAGGTCTCGAAAAAGAGATAGAGCAAAATCTTTCCCGATTGGAAAAATTGATGGGAGCAAAATTAGGCGATGCAAATAACCCTTTGTTGGTTTCAGTGCGAAGCGGCGCCGCTGCATCAATGCCAGGCATGATGGACACGGTGCTGAATCTTGGATTAAACGATGATGCGGTAACTGGCCTGATAAAAAAAACAGGAAATAACCGGTTTGCATGGGATGCGTATCGCAGGTTTATTTCCATGTTTGGTGACGTAGTTATGGGGATTGAACGGCATAATTTTGAAGAGGTTTTAGACAAATACAAGAAAAAATCACGAGTAAAAAGCGATACGGATTTGACGGCTGATCAGTTGAAAAATATTGTAGATGAATATAAGGCAATTTATAAAAAAAATACGCGAGAATCATTTCCAAATGATCCGTCAGAACAACTTCACAAAGCGATCCATGCTGTTTTTGCATCTTGGAATAACCCGCGGGCAGTTAAGTACAGACAGCTTTATGAAATAAAGGGGCTTATTGGCACGGCAGTGAATGTTCAGGCTATGGTATTTGGAAATATGGGAAATCATTCCGCGACCGGAGTATGTTTTACCAGAAACCCCTCAACAGGGGAAAATAAATTTTACGGTGAATTCCTCATTAACGCCCAGGGGGAAGACGTTGTGGCGGGTATTCGCACGCCGGAACCGATTGCAAATCTCGAAAAAGAAATGCCAAAGGTATACAAAGAACTTTATAAATATAAAGATATACTGGAAAAACATTTTAAAGATGTTCAGGATATGGAATTTACCATTCAGGAAAATCGCTTGTTTATGCTGCAGACGAGAAACGGTAAGAGGACAGCTCGTGCGGCAATAAAGATTGCGGTTGATATGGTAAAAGAAAAGTTAATAGATAAGAAGATTGCTATTTCAAGAATTGATCCGAACCAACTTGATCAGTTATTGCACCCGACATTCGATCCTAAGGCAAAAAGAGAAGTAATAGCGGAAGGGCTCCCTGCGTCTCCCGGAGCTGCTACGGGCAAAGCGGTTTTCAGCGCTGAGGATGCGGAAAGGATGGCGGAGAAGAATGAACAGGTAATCCTCGTCAGAAAAGAAACTTCTCCCGAAGATATTGGCGGAATGCATGTGTCTCAGGGAATTCTTACCACTAGCGGTGGTATGACTTCCCATGCGGCTGTGGTTGCGAGAGGAATGGGTAAATGCTGCATTGCCGGCTGCGGTGCGATACACGTGGATTATAAAAAACAACTTTTCAAGGTAGATGGAAAAGTTGTAAAGAAAGGGGCATTTATATCTTTGGATGGAAGCAGTGGCGAGGTAATGATGGGGAAGGTGCCCACCCTTGATCCTAAACTCAGCGATGATTTTGCCACACTAATGTCATGGGCGGATGAGATAAGAAAGTTGAAGGTGAGAACAAATGCAGATACACCGGAAGATGCAAAAAAGGCTCGCGAATTTGGCGCGGAAGGAATAGGACTTTGCAGAACGGAACACATGTTTTTCGGAGAAAATAGAATCGATTTTGTTCGGCAAATGATTCTTTCTGCCCCTGACGTAAAGAATGTGAAAATTAAAATTGATAGTATACAAAAAGAGATAAATAAAGCATCGGATAATAAAATCAGTATGCTTAAAAAAGATTTAACAAAGGCGCAGAATGAACTGAAAGATCCGATGGCCTCTTTTTCATCGGCGCTGAAAAATTTGCTTCCTATGCAGCGGAGAGACTTTGAACAAATTTTTAAGGTAATGGAAGGTCTTCCTGTGACAATACGTCTTTTAGATCCTCCTTTACATGAATTTTTGCCGCAGGAAGAAAGCAATCAAAGAGAAATAGCAAGGCAGATGAAGATCAGTTTTCAGGAAGTACAGGAAAAGGTTTCGGCGCTTCATGAGCTAAATCCAATGTTAGGTCATAGGGGATGCCGGCTTGGTATTACCTATCCGGAAATTTATGAAATGCAGGTTCAGGCAATTATTGAAGCTGCATGTAATATGAAACAAAAGGGCGTTTCTGTTTATCCGGAAATAATGTTGCCTCTTATTAGTACTGAAAAAGAGTTCATTATTTTAAAAGAGTTGATTCAAAAAAATGCAAAAGAAATAATGGAAAAGAAAGGTGTAAAGGTTGATTATCTTATAGGAACAATGATTGAATTGCCACGTGCAGCTTTAATAGCAGATAAGATTGCCAAACACGCTGAATTCTTTTCCTTCGGGACGAATGATTTAACCCAGATGACATTTGGTTTTAGCCGTGATGATGTGGGCTCTTTTGTTCCGGAGTACATCGAGAATGAAATACTTGAGAAGGACCCATTTCAGGTCTTGGATCAGGAAGGCACCGGACAGTTGGTGCAAATTGGCATTAAGAACGGAAGAAATACCCGAAAAGAATTGAAAATCGGAATTTGCGGTGAACATGGGGGTAATCCTCAAACAGTTTCTTTTTGTCATAAAATCGGGATGAATTACGTAAGCTGCTCTCCCTTTAGGGTTCCAATAGCTCGTCTTGCCGCTGCGCAGGCATCCTTGGAGCAACCTTTATCACGTGCGACAGTTTGATCAGAAAATTCTGTTTCAAAAATTATAACACGAAAGGCATCCTTCTTGAAAATGAGGATGCCTTTTGTGTTATAAGGGAATTCCGGATAGTAACTGAATGCAACTCCTGTCGGTTATGAATTATAATAAATACAATAAATAACATTATGATTGAAATATACAAAAAATTACCAAAAACAAATTGTGGCGAATGTGGGGACACAACCTGCACAGCTTTTGCACTTAAGGTAATGAATGCTCAGCGCAAAATACAGGATTGTCCTTATGTTGCAGCGGAAAAAGATACTTTGGTGTTAAATAAAGCAATAGTTACCATGGACGATAATTACAGCCGGGTGAGCAATGAATTGGAGGAAGAAGCGAAACGTGTAAATTTTAGGGAAACAAGTGCTGTGATTGGTGGGAGATATGAGATTGAGGATGGCACAGAAAAAATTAAACTGAAAATGATGAATATGCCATATGAGGTCAGAAGAGAAGGATTGTTTGAGGATGGTAAGTATTGTCCCGACTCATGGTCGAAAATTATCATTTATGATTATGTACGCAGGAAGGGCAGCAGGCCTTTAACCGGTGAATGGGTTACATTGGGATATTTTCCCAACACCGCCTCGCATGTAAAGGCATTTCAACGTAATGCCGAAGAAAAAATTGCCATAAAATTTAACTATGATAAAGAAGGATTAAAGATTCGATGCAGAGAATTGGGAGGAGTTGCCGGACAAGGGAAGATGAAGGCAGATTATGTTTACCAATTCGATTTGTTGCCCAAAATACCCTTATATCTGTGTTTCTGGGATGCGGATGATGAGTTTCCGGCTAGTTGTAAATTGTTTCTTGATAGCAGCGCCGAAGATTATATCGATATAGAATATTTGGCGTATCTTGTTGAAAGATTTGTGGAGATTTTTGTTCAATAACGGGCTAATGTTTTTCTCCGGGCAACGACTAAAGACAGGTACAATACATACAGATAAAATGGAGGGTAAGGGAGGGAATATGGATATAGAAACCGCAATAAAGATAGTAAAAGAGTATGGAAAAATACTGGATGAAAACCCGGTAAGCAATATTCAGGGACGAAGGATATCTCTCTTACCCCACAATAAGGATATCATAAAAGAGGCGGTAAAGGTCAACCTGACGTATGTTGGCACTGTGGTGAAAAGAGATGAAAAAATGCTCCGATCACTTAAATTGTGTTTCCTTCAACTTGCCAGTTTTCTTCCGGACAGTGAGGTTGTGCCAATGTTTCATGTAAAAGACGCTCTTAATTCAGATGATGTCTGCCATATGTATTACAGATATCTTGCGGAAAGTGGAAAAGCCGGCAATCGTATTTTGGAACAAACGGGCAGATTGGCAGAGGAACTTGATGAGTTCTGTCAGGATAATGGAATATAGAAAATTTTGATGAGCTTCTTTCCTTTTTCCAGAAAGAAACCATTGAGTTTTTGGGCCGGTAAAGAAGGGATAACATGTTTCCTGATAAAGAGTATTTACTAAAACTTGTAAAAACACGAATGCCGTATGGAAAATATCAGGGGAGATTGCTGATTGATTTGCCGGAAGGATATCTTGTGTGGTTTGCACAAAATGGGTTTCCGGAAGGCGCGTTAGGCGATATGCTGAGAAGTGTCTATGAAATCAAACAAAATGGATTGGAGTATTTATTGAAACCGCTGCGATAATTTAACAGAACAAAAACAAATGGATGAAAAAATCAAATTGGGCATTAGTTCCTGCCTGCTTGGTGAAAAAGTTCGGTATGATGGGGGGCATAAGCTTGACCATTATTTGAAATATACTTTGGGGAAATTTGTCGGGTGGATTCCTGTGTGTCCTGAAGTGGAATGCGGTCTTCCTTCTCCGAGAGAACCGATGCGGCTGGTGGGAAAACCGGAAGATGCCAGCCTTCTCACGATAAAAACGCAGAAAGACTATACCGGCCTTATGGGAAAATGGGTCAGAGAAAAACTGAAAGAATTAGAGGATGAAGATTTGTGCGGTTTTGTGTTTAAAAGCAAATCTCCCAGTTGCGGTATGCAGGGGATAAAGGTCTATCCAGCAGCATCGGTCATTCCCGTCAAAAAAGGCATCGGTTTGTTTGCAAGAGGATTCATGGAAAGATTTCCTTATGTTCCGGCAGAAGACGATGGCCGTTTGCAGGACCCTGAGTTAAGGGAAAATTTTATCGAAAGGGTATTTGTGTTTTACCGCTGGAAGAAATTTCTGAAGGAAGACGGCTCGATAAAGGGGTTTGTTGCTTTTCACGCAAGCCATAAATTATTGATCATGTCCCATAGCGCTGAAATGCTCAGAGATATTGGCAAATTGGTTGCCCAACCGAAAGAAACCGGTAAAAAAGATATATATGATCGCTATTATAAGATGTTAATGGCGGCATTAAAATTAAAAGCAACGATAAGGAAAAATGTCAATGTATTGCATCATATTTTGGGATATTTTAAAAAAGATTTGTCTTCATGGGAAAAAAAAGAATTACTGGAGATTATCGAACATTATCGCAAAAATCTGATGCCATTGATCGTTCCCATTGTGCTTTTACGGCATTATGTCTGCAAATACGATAAAGAATACCTGAAACTGCAATATTATCTTAGCCCTCATCCGGTAGAACTGAAACTGCGAAATTACATTTAATGTGAGTGGCATTCATTACAGGATACGAATTAAAAAATCCGTAACCATTTGTTTTATGAAAAAATTCCTGTGAAACAGGGAAAAACAAAACAACTCCTCCAGAATTCCTTTGACTTTTTTATGCAAACAATGAATAATTCTTGCGAAAATCCATGTAAATACTTTGCCTGTGCCATATACGGTTTTTTTGCCTTCTCTTGTGTGTGGATTACGGAAGGGCAAAATGTTCTTACCCATGGAAATTTCGATTCGTATAATTCGTAAATATAGGAATAGGGATGCTGAAAATTTTATCAGAGCAATTCTATAGGGAACCAAAAACACCCGGAAGCACAGGGCGGGCGAAGAGAACGCATACGGCTCTTGTTACCGGTGTTTCGAATGGCATTGGCATGGAGTTTACCAAGATACTTGCCCAAAACAATTATAATCTGGTATTGATTGACCGTGATCGTGAGAAGATTGAACTGTTAAAAGACGATCTTAAAAGTAACCATAGCGTCAGAACGACTTTTTTAATAGAAGATTTAACCGAAGCGGAAACCCCTTCCCGGATATACACTGTTCTTGCAGCACAGAATATTGAGATTGACATATTGATCAATAATGCAGGGATTGGAGCTTTTGGGAAATTTTCGGAGACGGATTGGCGCCATGAGGCAAATATCCTGAAATTAAATATCATAGCCCTTACCCATCTTACAAAACTTTTTATGAAGGGAATGATTGAACGGAAATACGGGAAGATATTGAACATTGCCTCAATCGGAGCATTTCAGGCCGTTCCGCTGCAGTCGGTATATTCCGCTTCCAAGGCATACGTATTATCATTTACGGAAGCCATTGCAAATGAACTGGAAGGCACCGGAGTTACCGTAACGGCGTTATGCCCGGGACCTACCGCCACGGGATTTCATGATGCGGCAAATGAAAACGGCAAGAGGCGTTATATTCCCAAAAAGATGCCTACCGCAAAGGAAGTTGCATTACATGGGTATAATGCCATGATGAAAGGAAAACACGTTTCAATTCATGGCATAATGAATACCATCTTGATCAGCATATCCAGATTATTTCCCAGAAAACTTTTAGCCGATTTGGCGCGTAAAAAAATGGAAGGGCACTTAAAGGATTTTTAATACCATAACAGGAGATTATCTCCACTCCTGGATAAGGCGCGCGCCTTTATCAATTAAAGAAAGCGGCTCATACCACGTCGCCCGCCCAAATATCGCACAATGAACCATCGTCACCGCGAAGGATAATTTGCCCCCGAGCTCCAAACCCTGTTAAGATGCCGGACTTCTGCACTTTTCCTTCTCCTACAGTAATGCGTTCTCCCACGAAACAGCATCGCGCAAGCCATTCATCGCGTATGGCGGGAAAACCTCCTGCTTCCCAGTGATCGATCCATTCAGGCAGCGCTTCAAGGATCGTGGCAAGAACGTCTTTAATGGCATGTTTCTTCCCGGTTTCTATACGGAGGGAAGTCGCGGCTTTTTTCATGGAAGATGCCAGCAGTTTATTCATGTTTACATTAATCCCAATGCCCACGACAATGGCGTGTCCGTCAGGACGTTTTACGTTGCTCTCCTCGGAAAGAATACCACCGATTTTACGTCCCTGCACAAGAAGGTCGTTTGGCCACTTTGTTTGCGTAATGAAGCCATAGGTGTCCAGTGCAGAGGCAATACCCAGAGAAATTGACATGGAGAGCGATGCCAGCCCCGAAATATCATGGTGGGTAGGCAACAAAAAAGAAAAGGTTAAATCTTCACCCGGCAGGGAAACCCAATGATGGTCGCTTCGTCCATGTCCTGCCGTCTGTTCCAGCGCAGCCAGCACAAATCCGGCGGGAATATCTTCTCCATCCCTGAGCCGTTCCATAAGAACGGTGTTGGTGGAAGACAATTTATCGTGCCATTCAGGTTCCAGAAATTTCATAATGGTTTAATTATAGTATTTGTCCACATATCTTCAATATCATTTTTAAAAGAAATTTGTCTCCGAATTATATAAAAACACAGGGTAAGTCAAACTACAACCATATCCATTTGGAGTAGCGAAATAACTCCATAACCCCACAACCTGCAGAAAGGCAAGCTTTGCTAAGGGGAATAAATGAAAAAATATTGCTTTTTTCCTTATTTATGCTCTAATCATTCCTCAGAAAATCATTTAAAAAAGAAGTAATCGCACGAAGACACGAAGGGAGCATTCCCAGATTTTTGCAAAATTCCAAAAGAGACCATGGCTCGTTCCAAAGCCTTGTGCTGAACAAGGTGAAGCATCTTGCTTTGGAACGGAATTGCTTGAGAAACTTCGTTTCTCATAACAGGAAGCATGAGCTTCCTTCACAATTGTGTTCCCCGGCAGGAACTTGGGAACAAGAATGATGGATTTGCAAAAATCTGGGAATACTCCTGCCACAAACCAGTTGCAAAGAATATGAATGAAAGTGGGATTGGGAAGATTATTGTAAATGCTGTCGTTGCAGTGCATCGGGAATCTGGGCCGGGATTGCTTGAAGTCGTTTATGAAGTTATCCTTGCCTGCGAGTTCAAACAATGTGGTATATCAGTCGATCGTCAGGTATTTATACCGATAGTGTATCATGGGATCAAATTCGATGAAGGATTTCGTTGTCCCCCGCTGGCGGGGGCAGGGGGTGGAAGAAACACGTGAAAGCCAATGGAAGGAACAATTATGCCTGCAACACAAATTACAACCCCTTGCAAATAAGTTACGCAGGGAAATGACAAAGGCAGAGGCGTGCCTTTGGAAATATGTCCTCCGTGAGGGCCAAATGAAGGGGTATCAATTCAGAAGACAAAGGCCGGTATTACGCTACATAGCAGACTTTATGTGTAAAGAGTTAAAACTGGTGATTGAAGTGGATGGAGTAACCCATCAGTATGAGGAGACCGCGGAGAAAGATAACCGGAAACCCCATGATTTGGAGCGGGCGGGATTTGAAGTAATCAGGTTTACCGATGACGATGTGCGCAGAAATATGAACGGTGTGATAGCGGCAATACGATGCGTGGTTAAGGAAAGAGAAAAGAGAAAAGTCGTCCACCCCCTTCATCCCCCGCCAGCGGGGGACAGAGGTATCCCTTAATAAAGGAGGCAAAGGGGAGGTAATCGATGAATGTTTTTCTGCCACTTCCTTTGCAGGGAGGAGAGAAAAGAAATGAAAGCGGCAATATATGAAAATTTTGGTCAACCGTTGACCATTCAAAATGTGTCCGACCCTGCGCCCAGAAATAATGGTGTGGTGATTCGTGTGGAAGCTACCGGAATGTGCCGGAGCGACTGGCATGGATGGATGGGGCACGATCCCGATATACGGCTGCCCCATGTTCCCGGGCATGAACTTGCGGGTACTGTTGAGGAAACGGGGAGCGAGGTTCTTCTTTGGAAGAAAGGCGACAGGGTGACTCTTCCGTTTGTGTGCGGATGCGGCACGTGTCCTCAATGCGCTACGGGGAATCATCAGGTATGTGACAGACAGTTTCAGCCGGGGTTTACCCATTGGGGTTCTTTTGCTCAATACGTGGCGATTGACTATGCGGATATTAATTTGGTTCGGCTGCCGGAAGATATTGATTACGTATCCGCGGCAAGCCTTGGATGCCGCTTCAGCACTTCGTTTCGCGCGATAGTAGCGCAGGGGAAGGTGTCTGCCGGGCAGTGGGTTGCCGTGCACGGCTGCGGAGGCGTTGGGTTATCGGCTATTATGATTGCCAGCGCCCTGGGGGCGCACGTTGTGGCGGTTGATATACAAAGAGAGAAACTGGCATTTGCCCGATCGGTAGGCGCCGGTGCAGTGGTAAATGCCAGTGAAGCCGGAGATGTGGCAGGAGCCGTAATGGAAATAACAAAAGGAGGGGCGCATGTTTCCATCGACGCCCTTGGAAGTCCGAAAACATGTTTCAATTCGATTTCAAATTTAAGAAAACGGGGGAAACATCTTCAGATTGGCCTGATGCTGGCAGGTCACCGGCATCCGCCCATACCCATGGACAGAATCATTGCCAATGAACTCGAAATTCTGGGATGTCATGGCATGCAGGCGCATGAATACGATGCCATGCTGGATATGGTTGCCTGCGGGAAATTACAGCCGCAAAAGTTGATCGGAAAAACAATACGTCTCGAAGACGCGATACGTGAGCTTCCCAACATGAACCAGTTTGGCGCTATCGGGGTTACGGTGATAGATAAATTTTAGTTCAGTATATGATAAAAATATCTAATAAAGTTACTATTCCAATTGATGAGATAGAAATGCACGCGATTCGCTCCCAGGGTGCAGGGGGGCAGAATGTTAACAAGGTTGCCACTGCCATACAGTTGCGCTTCGATATCTATGCGTCTTCATTGCCTGATTTCTATAAAGAAAAGCTTTTAGCGAGAAGCGATCGCCGTATTTCGACAGAGGGGGTGATCATTATTAAGGCGCAGAAATATCGGACTCAGGAGAAAAACAGGGAAGATGCGATCGACCGGTTGCGGGATTTAATCAAAAGCGCGGCTGTTGTACAAAAAAAGCGAAAACCAACGAAACCTGCAAAAGCCGCGAAGGAAAAACGCCTTGAAACGAAAACGAAGCGGGGACATTTAAAAATACTGAGAAAACCGGTGGATTATTAACGCCCCTTTCTTAACATTTTTGCTTTTATGTTAAACCTATGAAAACGAAACAGTGGTTTTTATATCTTATACGGTGCGGCAACGGAAGATTGTATACCGGTATTACGACCGATGGGAAGCGGAGATTTGAGGAACATAAAAATGGTGATAAACGGAGTGCGAAGTATCTGAGAGGAAAGGGTCCTTTGGAAATGGTAATGATAAAGAAGATCGGATCTCAGGGAACCGCATTGAAGATAGAGGCAATAGTAAAAAAAATGCCAAAATTCAAAAAGGAAATGCTTGTAGACGGTAAAATTACCGTTACAGAAATAATGGAAACACTTAATACTGCATTAAAAGAGAAACGACCGATTAACATTCTGCATGATAATACTACCGCTTGGTTGCAATAATAAGCCTAATTTGCGGGTACGTGTCACATTTCGTTCTCATTAATTGATTCTTTTTCACTGATTGAGAAATTTTCAACAGGTATTCTGGCGATATGACCATCCGGAGTTTTCCATAATAATTTAAATATTGCGCCGCCTTGGTTGTCGAAATATTTAATTTTAATTTTATGTTTTCCTTCTTTAAGAAAAACCGTGCTGGTTTTTTCTTCTACCTTATGGGAACCGCCGTTGTCGATTATCAGGGCATTATCAATAAAAAGCCACGAACCGTCGTCGGATGATAGTATAAAGGTATACGTATCTGAACAATCGATATCAATATATCCTTCCCATAGAATACTAAAAGGGCTGTAAAAGAGTTTTGCTTTATTATTTGACCAATTAAATCCGATTTCAGTGTCAATATCTTCATAAATGGGGTTCCCGCTCCATTCTATATTATCATAATATTTAACAGACAAGCCATTGCGCTGATTTTTCACGGTAGTAATAGTCTTTTTAGGAAGCAGGACGTGTGCCGGAATAATTGTTTCTCTTTCGTCTTCAGACCTCCAGGTGAGTTTTAAAACAGATCCGCCGCCTTTATCAAAATATTTTATCACAATTTTGTGCACACCCTTATTGAGGGCAATATCGCCGGATATTGTTTGTACCCTATGCGCGCCGCCATTGTCAATAAGAAGTGCATCGTTTATGTAAAGCCATGAGCCATCGTCTGATGCCAATGTAAAAGTATAGTGGCCGGTTTTCTTAACGATAATGTATCCCTCATATACCATACTGAACGGGCTTGGCACGAATTTATCAGTATCATTTGGCCAATCAAAATTAACAGCGGTGGCAATTTCTTCGAAAATAGGGGCGCCTTTCCAATCTTCGTTGTCGTAATATCGCACCGATAAACCGTTTTTATTTATCATTATATCAGAGACGGGATTTCTTTTGTTAAGATCGAATACTTTATAACTTTGCGTAGCAATAATACAGGGGAAATTTTTTTTGAAAAATTTCATATTTGCATATTTTTTTTTCTCGTGGGGGCCAATAATGGCATAGTCAGGCTGGTATTTGTTAATAAGCGCAATTGTGTCAGATTTCCCCCTTAGCATTGCGTTAATATCGATTTCCCGCCTTTTGCTTCCGCTATACCCGTGGCTCCATATATGGCCAGGATAGCCCATAATGGTTTTTCTTCCGGATAAAAATAACGGATGGTTATGTACTGTTGCATTGAGAAATATTGCATCGGCAGGGGTTTCATTGACAATGCGTTTGGCAAGTTCGATTTCTTCCGTGCTGAATTCTTTCCAGCCATTTACCGGCACAATGGCGAATTTAAAAACGTCGATAAAGCCGGCGGCAATGAGGGAAAACATGGAAAGGAAGAAAACGGTTTTGGAGAGAATTTTTAAACGTTTATTTTCGTATAAATATGCCAGGGCAAGCGCTGCCAGAGGGGTAATGCCGAGATGCCAGTATATAAGTATCTTTATATTATCCCATTCCCACGGAGCAAAAAGGATAAGGTTTGGTATTAAGAAAAGTAATAAGAATACAAGCGGGAAAAATTTTAAACGGCCTAAAACAATATAATTTTGCTTTAAAAAGATAAGAACAAAACCCCCGATTGCGAAAAACCAGAATACACTCGTATTTTTAATCCAAAACCACAGGAAATTTTCCTTTCCTGCCATCCATCCGGGTTGAAATTTAAAGAAATGTTCACCTTCAACATGGCTGGAAAAATACCATATTTGCGGAAGAGAGAGTATAAAGGCCGGGAAAAAGAATAAAAACCACTTCCGCCAATCCCAGTATATTATTCCTAATGGTATTGTTACCATCAACATTGCCAAAAAACTGTGGGTATGAAAAAATGGCAATGCCCCGGCGATGACACCTGCAAATAAAAATTCTTTCCTGTTTTTCTTCTCTATGCCGGTGTGCAGGAGTAAAAAAATGAGCATGGTGAAGGGAAATCCGAAAAGGAAAGATCGTTGCGGCACGTTGAGACAGGTTAACGGAGTAATCCAGTGATAATTTAATGCCGCAATTTTGGTGTAATTTTGTGGCAGATTGGCGAGAAATTTCCAGAGACTATCAGATGTGTTTGCAAGGTCTTGAAAGAAATAGTAGAAACCAAATCCACCGGATAAAAAGAATATGAACGTGGAAAGACTTGCGGCAAGTCTTTTCTTCGTTATGCGATAAGTAAAATAATAAAGAATGCCGTAAAAGGAAACGGTTAAAATAAAGCCGGGTATGAATAAGATATCTTTAAAATTTAAGCCGGATTTGAGAAAGATTGCGGATAAAAAATCGGCCAAAATGGGATATGTTAATTTTGTGCCTGCATAGACGGGATCAAGAGGCGGTATGTTCTCTCCCCACGTGAAAGAGGTAATGTATGCCAGATGTAAAGGCAGGTCGCCGTAATTGTTTGTCAACCCGACATATATGCCGGTTTCTTTCCATATGATAGTACGATAAAACAAACGACAGAAGATGGTGGTAAAAAAGGCAAAAACGGCGCTATGGACAAAATAGGATGTTTTATGAAGAAGAAAGTCGTTTTTCAGCGCCATTACTTCGCAGAGTATTTTTTGTTTTTGAACGCTCCGGTTGCCTATAAGAAATACTATACAAAAGAGTGACGATAAAGCGATTGAAGAGTAGATACATTTAAATTGTAGTTTCCAGAAAAGAGAAAAGAGGTAAACGATCCAGGTTTGTAATCCTAACCCTATCGCAATTCCATAGACAATTCTTTCAAGAAGAGAATAGTGTGCGGAGAGAAAATAGGTAAGTAAAAAACCTGTTATAATTGAAATAACGATGAAGATGATAGCAAGCAGCATAAGAATGTATTATATAGAGAAAGATTTACAAGTTAATCGCACAATTAAAAATAGGAACTGTGTAAGTTACAATAGAAAAAGAGATTAAGCAATAATTTTTTAATAGCTGTTAACCCTTACAGCTCTTTTCGGTGAGAATTTCTAAACGATACCGCTTCAAAGTGTAGAGAAATAAGTGATTCATATGTGTATTTATTGGATAAATATAAATTTGAAGCGGTACTGTGATATCGGGATTGTTTCCTGACACAAATAAACAGTAGGATGGGTGCGCTTCGTTTAACCCATCCATAATATCCAAAAAGTTGTTGGTTTTTGTTTTTTAGACCTATAACCTAATTAAATGTATAGGGATTTCCACCATTGTCCGGTTAGGAATTTACATATTTTATTTCCTTGTTCTAAAGCTGTCATTCCCGCATGTTTTTAGCGGGAATCCATAATAAACGAATCTCTGGATACCCGATAAAAGCATTCGGGTATGACAAAAACCGGTACACGCAAATTCCTAACCGGACAATGCTGAGGGATTTCAATATTTTTACTTAAGCAATGAACAAACCCACCCCTAACCCCTCCCAAGAGGGGACATATCAGATTCCCCTCTTGGGAGGGGTTAGGGGTGGGTAAAAATGAATGCCGTTGGGTAAAACCCAACTTAATTTAAGACCCCGGAAATCAATACCGACTTTGTTTCTTGACACGGTAAAACAGATTGCTTTTAATATGCTAATTGTTTAATTATATGTAAAGTGGAGTAAGGTCATAAACAATCTGCCTACGAGGTAAGGCGCTTATGAATCAACTGTCATTGGGGTGCATTCCCGATTTTTTGTAACACATCATTTCAAAGTAGGATGGGTGAAGCGCCAGCGCACCCATCAAAATAAATGAAACTGTGATTGATGGGTCTGCTTCGCTTGACCCATCCTACATAAATAATAAGTTTTTTTACAAAAAATCGGGAATGCTCCCTGTCATTGTTCGGGGAAAACAAGAAAAAGTTTATCAATTTAAAAGAAGCAGCCGATTAGTCTTTATTATCTATCAGATAGATATTTATTGATGTATAATTATGAAAAATACGAGTCAAAAAAATGAAATTTTATATGCGATTACTAAAGAAGATGTACAACTAGAGGCCCGGAGAATTTTAGGAAGAGAACTCGATGATAGGGAAATTCTGCAGGCTAAAAAGCATTTAGAATTCGGAATCGGTGAGAGTATTAACAGTGTTTATAATTGCATATTTAATGAGATAATAAGGAAATGAAAATAACTACAAACATATATCTTGGAGATTGCAAGGATCAGTTGCGAATGATACCAGACAATGCTGTTGACTTGATTGTCACATCGCCACCTTATGCAGATCAACGCAAAAACACATACGGCGGTGTTCGGCATGACAAGTATGTAGAATGGTTTCTGCCTATTTCTGAACAACTTTTGCGTGTTATTAAGCCAACAGGGACTTTTATTTTAAACATCAAGGAAAAAGTAGTTGAAGGGGAACGAAGTACCTATGTAATGGAACTTATTTTAGAAATGCGCAAACAGGGATGGTTATGGACAGAAGAATTTATTTGGCATAAGAAGAATTGCTACCCGGGTAAATGGCCAAATCGCTTTCGTGATGCATGGGAAAGGTTGCTTCAATTCTGCGATTGTTGAATCAAAAAAATAAAAGACTGCTGCTATCAATACACGGTATTGGTGATGAAGTAAGGAAGATATGAAATTATAAGTATGATGAAAACGAGAAATACGGATAAAAAAAATTTATTTGCTAGGACAATAGCATTCTCTTTTTTGATAATAACACTGTTGTTTTTTTGGATTAGTTCAGGGACTGCCGCGCAGAAAGCAATTCCCGCGCCTGAACTTGCAGGCGGCACTGCATGGTTCAATGTGGCGGAGCCTTTGAGTATGAAAGATTTAAAGGGCAAGGTGGTGCTGATTGATTTCTGGACGTATTGCTGCATTAATTGTATGCACGTCATTCCCGATCTTAAAAAATTGGAGGCGAAGTATCAGAATGAATTGGCAGTAATTGGGGTACATTCGGCAAAGTTTAATAATGAACGGGAATCAGAAAATATCCGCCAGGCGATTCTCCGCTATGAGATTGAGCATCCTGTAGTGGCGGACAGCAATTTTCTTATCTGGAATGCTTATGGAGTGCGGGCGTGGCCGACCCTTGTATTAATTGACCCGGAAGGCAATGTTGTGGGGTCGGATACGGGGGAAGGGCATTATGAGATATTGGATAAACTTATCGGAAACCTGATTTCCGGGTATCGGTCAAAGAATCTTATGAATAATGCACCGCTGCCTATGTCATTAGAGAGGGAAAAGTACGGTCCGGCTATTCTTTCGTTTCCCGGTAAGATACTGGCAGATGAAGCTGCGGGATGTTTGTATATTTCCGATACCAATCATAATCGCATTATTATAAGTTCTTTTGAGGGAGAAATTATTGATATTGCCGGCAACGGGACTCCGGGGAATGTTGACGGTTCTTTTGAAGAAGCGAGTTTTAAGCATCCGCAGGGTATGGCATTGCAGGGAAATTATGTATATGTGGCGGATACCGAAAACCATAGTATTCGCAAGCTGGATATCGAGAAAAGAATTGTTTCTACGATTGCGGGAACGGGAAAACAGGCAGGTTATGCGGCGTCCGGCGGCATGGGAACGCTTTCTCCCATGAATTCTCCCTGGGACCTGGTTCTTCCGGGGAACAAACAACTGTATATTGCAATGGCAGGCGCTCATCAGATTTGGGAAATGGATTTGGAGAGCACGGTTTTTAAACCGTATGCCGGAAGCGGCAGGGAAGGCTGCATTGACGGAGCGCTGGACAGTTGCGCTTTGGCGCAGCCGAGCGGACTGGCTGTTTCGGGAAGAAACATCTTTTTTGCCGATAGTGAAGTGAGCGCAATACGGTATGCAGACTTGGAGGAGGAGATGGTGAAAACAGTGGTGGGGCAGGATCTCTTTGTTTTTGGGGATGTGGACGGCAAAGGCAGTGAAGTCCGTTTGCAGCATCCCCTTGGTGTGGCAGTTTATGAGGGGCTCGTTTATGTTGCGGATACGTATAATCATAAGATTAAGGTGATACGTCCTGATACGCAGGAATGCAAGACGTATGCGGGAACCGGCAAGGCGGGATTCAAAGACGGTGCGGAGCCTCAATTTTATGAACCGGGCGGCATTGTCATCGCAAATAAAAAACTTTACGTTGCCGATACGAATAATCATGCTATTCGCATTGTGGATATGAAAACGAAAGAAGGAAGCACATTGCGGTTAAAAGAACGCGGTGATGGATATTCAATGGGGGATATTTTACTGCCCGAATTCCCGGGTTTTGCAAAAACACTCGAAGTTCCCGTAATAAAGGTTAATGCGGATGCAGACGTTGAGATTGTTATAAATCTGAAATTTCCCGCCGGGTATCATTTGAATCCCTATGTTCCGCTGAAATATTCGATTGAAAATAGCAAGGGTATCCGGGGAGAAGGCTCTATTAAAAGCACGGCAATGGAGGGCAACTGTTTTTCGGTAAAAATTCCCGACGTGGGAAAAATGTTTGACGAACTTGAAACGGAAATAAAGGTTTCAGCCGTTTTTTATTATTGCAGGGAAGATAATCAGGGAAGTTGTTTTGTGGATGCAGTAATGTGGAAACAACCGGTTGAGACGGGTAAGGGTGTTGAAGGGACGACGTTTGTTTTCGACTATGAAATACAACTGCCTGCGATACACCAGGAGTGGTAGTTCCATTATGGAATTATTGTTGTTCCGTCCGTTTCTTTATTAGGAATGGTAAAGTAGAAAATACTTCCTTTCCCCTTGCCTTCCGATTCGACCCATATCCGGCCGTCGTGTATTTCTATGATTTTTTTAACACTGGCAAGGCCTATTCCTGAACCGGTGCTCTTTTCATCATACCTTTCAAAAAGGTTGAATATTTTTTCATGATAGCGCGGATCAATTCCTCCCCCATTGTCTTTAACATAACAAATAATTTCTGATTTGTTATTTGTTGCGCCTATTTCTATGCGGGGATTTGTTTGATCTCCCATATACTTGATGGCGTTATCGATAAGATTTTGCATTACTTGTATAAACCTTTGTTTGTCAACAAAAACAACTGGGAGATTGGGGAGTATTTCAATCCGGACGCAGGATTTTACGATCTGGCCGGAAACCAGATTTGCCGCTTCCTGTGCCAGGGTATTCAGCGATACTTTTTCAGGAATATTTACCACGCGGCCTATGCGGGATAATTCAAGGAGTTTTTCCAGCAGATTATTCATTTTATCCACGGCATTATGGATGTACTGTGCGTCTTTTTTAAGGCGTTCGGAGTCGCCGCCTGCAGCATCAATCTCCATCATTTCCGTGAATCCTGAAATGGTTAATAACGGGCTTTTGAGGTCATGCGACACCGTGTAAACAAATTTTTCCATTTCTTCGTTTTTTTCTTCTAATTCTCTGGTGCGTTCCGCCAGCAAATCTATTTTTTCTTTTAATGCCTTTTCATTTTCTGCCAGTTTATTAATCATAAAATTAAAAGCAGTGGAAAAATCTCCCATGAAGTCCACCCGCTGGCTGTAATCTCCTTTTGCGATTTGTTCTGTTTGCCATGTCAAATGCAGCAATTTTGATTGTAATTCCTTGAAAGGAGAGCACAAATAATTATTCGTTTTTGGGATGTTTTTATGCAATTCTCCCCTGGAAAGGGGGAAAATAAAGTTATGTATCTCAGATATGGAACCGATAAGCCGGTTTATTAATTGTGCATATTGTATCTCATCTTCATCGGTAAAAGATGACGTATCAATATGTTCCGGAATCTCTCCTTTTAATAAGGCGGAGATTTTATTATAGATATTGTAATGCAATGTTTTTTCTTTGTTTTTCATTATTAAGTATTTGTTGATAATTTTGCTTCAAATCTGCAAACCCTGTCGCCGCTTGCCCAGCAATCCACTTCTTTTACATGAAAGTCTTTTTTTGTGTATTCCTTTAAAATTCCCGCAATAAAGCCTTCATCGTAATTGCATACTGTTTCTTCTGAAACGGGCAGGCCGGAGCAATCCAAATCTTCTGCCACGGTCATGGTTATTTTAAAATTTTCCAAATCGGCCTTTTCAATCCTTAAAATACAGATATTCTGTTCTTTTAGTGTCTTTTGCAGATGAGCAATAAATTCGTTAAATTCCAGCGTTGTATTCAACAAATTTTTACAAAATTGCTTCCCGGCAATAAGACCGCTTTTGTACATGAGATCATTTGTCGTTTTTACACCATATTCTGTTATCAGCACGTCCCTCATTGTAAATTGAAATAACCGATAAGCCAGAACCGGCACAAATTGGCCGAGATTTGGTCTTCCTACTGCAATGTTTCCCAAATCTTCCCATGCGAATTTATTGTAATTCCTTTCTTCTTTGAACACAATTATCTCCTTATGTCGTTGTTATTCCTGCTCAAAGTGTAATGAGACAAAAATATTTTCTATGAGACGAGGGCTTCGGATGCAGGTTTTGGGTTTCCGATATAATATCCTTGCGCAAAATCTACGCCGAGTTCTTGTAACAGAGCTACTGTTTTTTCACAACCAACGTACTCTGCGATGGTATATTTCCCCAGTCCGCGTGCGACTTCCACCATTGCCTTAACCAAGTGCTGATCTACCGTATTGACTGGCAGTTCATGGATGAAATTTCCATCGATTTTTAAGTAATCGACCGGTAAATGTTTGAGATAGCTGAATGATGAAAATCCGTTTCCAAAGTCATCAAGCGCGAAGCGGCACCCCATATTTTTTAATGTGGAAAGAAAATGCTGCGCCTCCGACATGTTTTCAATAACCGCGGTTTCTGTGATTTCAAAAATAAGTGAGCCGGGTTTTATTTTTGATTTATCAAGTTTTTGTTGAACCATGGACAATAATATTTCATCCATAAACGCCTTTCCGGAAAGGTTTACTTCAAGATGTATTCCTTTGGAGTCCAATTGGTGTTCTGAAATAAGCTGAATCGATTGGATGGTTACCCATCGGTCAATATCCCGGATGAGTCCGAAACGTTCTGCCGTTTTAAGAAAATCGCAGGGCAGTATGATTTCGCCGTTATCCCCTTTCATACGGAGCAAGACTTCATATCTGCTGAAAGTATTATTTGTTAAGTCCATAATTGGCTGTAAATATAAAACAAATTTATTATGTGCCAGCGCATCCTGTATTCGTTGTTTCCAGGTAATCATGGCTTCCAGTTGTGCGGCATGGTCGGGAGAAAAGAAACACACACATCCTTTTCCCTTTTCCTTTGCCTGATACATGGCCAGATCCGCATAGGATATTAATGTGTCTGCGTCTGTTCCATGTTCGGGAAACATGACAATGCCAATACTGACGTTAATATCGTAATGTTTTGTTTTTGTATGAGAGAGCGAATAGTTTTTAATATTCGATAATATTTTATTTGAAGTGGTTTGCGCCTGAACGGAAGATGTATAGGGCAGGATAATGCCGAATTCATCACCGCCTAACCGGCAGAGTGTATCCGTTTTGCGGATACATTCTCCCAAAAGATCTGCTATTTCAATAAGCAGTTCATCGCCTGTCTGATGCCCCAGAGTTTCATTGATGTATTTAAAGTTGTCAATATCAAGGAACAGCAATGCGCAAAGAAAACTCCGTTTTTCCGCCTGTGCAATGAGAAATTTGAGTTCTTCCCGAAAATGTTTTCGGTTATACAGGTTTGTAAGCGGATCATGTAATTCCATGTGCGTAAGTTGCTGTTCAAATTGCTTCCGGTCGGTGATATCTTCCTTTATGCCGAGAAAATGAGTGATAGTTCCTTTTTCATCTCTGATGGGGGTAATCGACGCCCTTTCCCAATATAATTCCCCGTTCTTTTTTCTGTTATGAAATTCTCCCTGCCATTCTTTTCCATAGAGTATTGTATCCCACAGCCTCCGGTATTCTTCAACCGGAGTATTTCCCGATTTCAGGATGTTTGGTTTTTTCCCGATAACTTCTTCTTTTGTATAGCCGGTTGTTGAAATGAATCGCGGATTTACGTATTCGATCACCCCATGAATGTCGGTAATTATTACCAGATTTTGACTCTGTTCTATTGCGTGAAATAGTTTTCTAACATTTCCCTCCGCCCGTTTGTTCTCGATAATAAGTTTCCACTCGCGTAATGCCCTTTCGCAAATGCGTGGCATGTTTGCTATTGTTTCTCTGGATTTTACAATGTAATCCAACGCTCCTTTTTTCATGGCTTCAACAGCAACCTGTTCATTGCCATGACTGGTCATGATGACAATGGGATACGATAGATTTGTTTTATCTTCAGACAAAAGCTCAGTCCCCCTCCCGTCAGGCAGCAGATAATCTAAAAGCATTATATCGGGGCTGGTTTTCGATAAAAAAGTCTTTGCCTCATGAATGCTATGGGCAACGGAGATTTCGATCTGTTCTGTTTTTGCCAGGAAAGATCTCCGTATCAATTCCACATGGTCAAGTTCATCTTCTACTAAAAGTATATGTAAAGTATTATTTTTTATGATCATGATAATATGAGAAGGGGAGCATTCCCGATTTTTTGTAAATAAAACAATTCTGCCGAATATGAAAAGTTCCTCATCTCACTGAGAATTCAACCCTTCTACGGAGTTTATCCTGAGCGGTAAAAGATGCTTCGACTCCGCTCAGCATGACATAAGCGAAGGGCTCAGGGTGGCAGTTCGAGTCATGCTGAGCGGAGTCGAAGCATAATATAAATAATAAGTTACAAAAAATCTGGAATGCTCCCTATGAGAAGTTGGCTTTGGGATGCCATGTTGCGGCATTGGCGAACATATAGATAATGATTATACTTGATTATGATAAAAAGTAAAAAGATTTTGGCAGGAAAATCAGTTAAGCAGGAAAGTGTAAGGAAAGTATGCGACAAAGCCGCATAAACTAATTATAAAATTGCTAAAAGGAGATAAAGTTTACCATGGGTGATGATTCCACCCAAGCCAATAAAATCCGAGATCATTCATTAGTTGGGTAAATTTGCTGAAATCAATAGGCTTTACCAGGTAACTATTTACATAATGTTTATATGCTTTTTCCGTATCCGGTTCCGCGGCAGAGGTGGTTAAAATAACAACGGGTATTTTTTTCAGTTCTTCGGTCTTTTTTATCTCTTTTAACACTTCCAGACCATCGATTTTTGGCAATCTTAAGTCGAGTAAAATTAAATGAGGACGCGGGCTTTTCATTGGATCGGAGAATGAGTTTTTTTGATATAAATAATCCAGGGCTTCCTCTCCATCGGAGACATGGTATATCTTGTTTGCAATCCTGTGGTTTTGAAAAGTACGCAATACTAATTCTGCATGGTCGGCATTGTCCTCTACGAGCAATATGATAAGGGGTTCTCCTTTAACTTTGCGGATGTCCATATAAATCTCCTTTCTGCGGGACGGTAAAATAAAACGTGCATCCCTGATTTTCTCCTTTTGATTCCAGCCATATCCTTCCGCCGTGTATTTCTATTATACGTTTTGCTATGGTAAGCCCAATGCCTGTGCCATCCGTGCTTTTGTCAAGTCTTTCAAATAAACCAAATACTTTATCATGATAACGGGGATGGATACCTATGCCGTTGTCTTTTACGTAACATAGTATATGTTCGCTTTCTTTTTTTGCGCCAATTTCAATTATGGGTTTTGTTTGGTTTCCTCTATATTTCATTGCATTTTCTATGAGATTTTGCATTACTTCCGAGAAGCGTATACGATCCACATAAACCAATGGAAGGTTTTGTGGGAATAGTAACTTGATATCTGAATGAGAAATATTCGATGATAATAAATCCAGTACTTCACGAGTTAATGACTCAAGCGACACCGCTTCATGTTTATTGACAACCCTTCCGATTCTTGATAATTCGAGCAATTCTTCCAGTAAACGTTCCATTTTATTTGCTGCTGAATGAATACGTTTGATATCATCGCGTATCTGTTCCGTTTTTCCGTCAACGAGGTCTTTTTCCAGGAACCCGAGAAATCCCTTGATTGTCAATAATGGGCTCTTGAGATCGTGTGAAACAGTGTAGGTAAACCGTTCCAGTTCCTCATTTTTCATTTCAAGTTCCTTTGTTAATTTATTTCTTTCTCTTTCGCTTGCTTTGCGGGAAGTGATGTCTCTGGCGACCCCAATTACTCCTATTAATTGTCCATTATTATCAAAGAGGGGCATATTTTTGTATTCACATATTATCCCTGTGTCCTTGAAAGTTACTTCTCTTTGAAGATGCTTGCCTTGTAATGTTCCGGTATAAAGTTCCACAGCGATCTTTAGGTTTTCTTCATCAAATAGTGGAGAAAATGGCTTGCCAAAGAAAGTTTCCGGTTTACGGCCTGTCATTTTTTCGAATGCTTTGTTTAAAAATAAAATATTGCCGTTTGTGTCACAAATATAAGCAAGGTCTGATATATTATCGAATAACATCCCGTATTTTTTTAATTTATCTTCTGATTTTTTTCGGTCTTCGATTTCCTTTGTTAGTCTATCATTTGTTTCTTGTAGTTCTTTCGTTCTAAGGGTTACCTGTTTTTCAAGCGATTCGTGGTGAAGTTGTATGCGGTCGATCATGGAATTAAACGTGGTGGCCAGTAGTCCCGCTTCCCCTTTGTAAGTAGTATTTGCACGAATATTCCAGTTTCCTTCTTTTATTTTTCTTGCAACCTGACTCAAATGGAGAATTGGTTTTGAAAGGGTATTTGCAATGAGAGAGGTAAAAATGAACGCCAGGAATGTTCCGCTTATACCGATTATTAAAAAAGTAATTTTATCTTTGTTCATTACGGCAAAGATTTCCGATTGGTCTTTTTTTACGATTAATCCCCAGCCTGAATCAGGGGAAATGCGCAAATGACGATATGCGGCCAATACCGGTTCTCCGCGATAATCTTTTGTTACGGTGATGCCTTCTTGCCCCATTGCGGCGTTTATCACGAAAGGCAATGTGATTTCAGATTCCAATATGTTGCCAACGGAATTATTTTTGAGCGGATACTTTAGCGCTGTAAGCAGTTTTCCCTCTTCGTTTACCAGGAATGTTTCACTGGTTGTGCTGTTTTTTATTTTTGTATTCAATAGTGGGTTGATTAAATCACGGGAATCTACATGAATTATTACAACGGCAGGTATTATTGCGTTATTTTGATGAGGCTGGCACTTTCGTGATAAGAATAATTTGAGCTGGTTGTTGAGCGGATCTTTATCTATGCAGAAGATTTCACTATTTGCGGGATGCAATGCCTTTATGAAATAATTATAGGAAGATACGTCAGCCCCAATGTCTTCGTCATGAGTCGAAGCAATAATTCTTCCCATTTTAGCATCGGCGATTTGAATTTTATCATATACTTCGTAGGAAGATTGTACGAGTTTTAAATGCTGTTGAATAAACTGATAATCAGCTTCATTTTGTATTACTTTCCATGATTTTCCTTTATTTTCATTATGATAAAAATTCTTTTCTTGCAATAGTAACAGCCGGTTGATGTATGTGTTCAGTATGCTGCTGTTGGCAATTACCCGTGCGTCATCTTTCCGTTCTTCAATCCAGCGCAATAAGCGTTCTTTTTTTAATTCTGCAATGAGGTTGAGATTTTGAAACTCAATATCTCTGTGCTGACCATATTCCCCGGTAAAATCTGTAAATGGCATCCCATACATTCCAATCAGTAAAATAAATGCTAAAATAATTGCAAACAGCAATCCAAAATAAAAAAGTATTCGCGTCCTGATACTAAAGAGGAAATACTTCATTTTTAAACTTGCTGTGTTGGATTTATTCCGCATAAGTTTGATGGTGCAGCAAATAATTATAAAACAAAAAGAATAAATTTAATTGTTTATGGCTATCGAAGAGTACTGAAATTCATGAAATTGAAATTTCTCAGGGTTCGTAAGCACATCGATAATAATCCTTCGATCAAAACTTTCATATACTCTCTTCCATTCTATTGTTGGAGGAATTATGTTTATATTTTGCAGGAACTCAAATTCTCTGAAGAGAGAGCCGTTTCGGGTTAATTCATTTTCCGGGATAATTGGCGCTGACGAGAACCGTAAAATATCTTTTTTTGCCAATTCTGCGTTTTCTTCAATCGAGATTGAAATATCGGAATCTGATAATTCCCTTGCTGCGTCTAACGCCCATTTACTGGTGAGTAAAAGGTGTTCTCTGCTGCTTTGTATCCAGTTAATAGCGCGTATTTTCGCAGCCAAAATGTGATGTATTATTTCAGGGTTTCTTTCTGTTATTGAACGTAAAAAATACAGAAACCCTGAACTAAGCGTGCGATGAATAATAACACTTTCCGGATATTTATTGAGGGTTATGGTCGGGGTGGGTTCCCAGGCAGAAAATGCAAGTATCCTCCCGCTATGTAAAGCATCGGGCATTTCCGTTGTGTCCATAGGGATCAACAGGATTTGTTGCTCCGTTAATCCTTCGGATAGAAATGCATTAAGAAGCGCATAATGGGCATTGGAGCCAAAGGCGTAGCCAACAGGTTTGTTTTTTAAATTCTCAATGAGAATCGAACGATTCGCCACAATTGAGGTAAATCCTTGTTGGATTAAAGACGGAATGACGATGTCGAGAGTTGCGGCGGCTGTGATTGCAGGCATGTCTCCGCCTATGCCTGCGTCAAGGTTTCCTTGTTTTAGGAAAAAATTAATATCATCACCTTTGAGAAGTGGATAAAAGTTAATTTGTATTCCTAATTCGGATAAAGATTTGTAGAGAATTTTATCGCGTCTCATTGCTTCTGTAATTAGTCCGGTAGGCAAATAGAGCGGCTGAGTGCCGAAGTTGACGATAGTGTCCCCTTTGGTAAACTTATATTTGGAATAGATAGGATGTTGAGATAAATCGGAAAAAGCAATAGGATTGTGATTCTTCCCCGCAGTAGTGCTTGCGAAAAGGGAAACTGCAAAAAGAATCGTATACGCTATTGTATGCACTAAAGAAAAAGTACCAACGAATTTTATGTGCATTGGAAGAATGCCTTTACCAAAGAGATTGTTTTTTGTAAATGAATCTCCGCATTGATAAATTGTGCTAAATATTGCTGGTGCGTCTTAAAACAGTTTGAAAGGCAATAAAAAGAGTTTTAAAGTGTTTACTATATCGTATTTATTGTCAGAATCTGTATTCTGTTGAGCGGATGGATGCCTTATGCTTAATCAAGAAAAAGTGATAGAAATTACGAAGAAATTATACTATGTTCTTTAAAATTTGCAATGTATAAAAACATGAAATGTGTGGGTATGAAAAACCGTTAAATATGTCTGAAATTGTTTGCAAGATAGGATATTATCAAAAAATATTTGCGATATGTCTGGTTCTAACAAATATTTTCCCACCTTAATTTTGGTTTTCGGGCGGCTATTACTTCGTCCGGTCGTCCGACTTTTGTATATTGCGGCGCATTATGTACTGTTTCCGGTGATTGGGGAATTGTTTTGGCAATTTCGATCATTGCCTTTGCAAACGCATCTAACGTTTCCAAAGACTCAGTTTCCGTCGGTTCCACCATTAACGCTTCCTCCACGATTAGTGGAAAATAAATCGTAGGAGCGTGAAAGCCGTAATCTAATAATTTTTTAGCGATATCCAAAGCGGAAACCCCTTTTTCTTTTTGTTTTTTCGCAGATATGACAAATTCATGCATGCAGGTCTTTCCATAGGGTATTTCGTAATAGTGAGAAAGTTTATTTTTCAGGTAATTAGCATTTAAAACGGCATTTTCCCCCGCTTTAATTATTCCATCCTTTCCTAGCAATAACAGGTAAGTATATGCACGAATCATTATTCCCGCATGCCCGTAAAAAGCCCTGACTTTTCCAATTGAATCCGGGCAGTGGTAATTTATCGTAAAAGAATTATCAGATTTTTTTTGTATCCGGGGCGAGGGGAGAAATACCTCTAAATTCCTGGAAACTCCGATTGGTCCTGCGCCTGGCCCTCCGCCACCGTGAGGTGTGGAAAATGTTTTATGCAGATTGAGATGTAAAATATCTACTCCCATGTCTCCCGGTCGTGCTATGCCCAGAAGAGCATTCATATTGGCACCGTCACAATAGACAAGTGCGCCGGCATCGTGGACGAGTTTACATATTTCAAGTATGTCTTTTTCGAAAAGACCAAGTGTGTTAGGGTTCGTGATCATAAGCGCTGCTGTGTCGTTTGATAATAAATATTTCAGTTTTTTAATATCGATGAGACCGTCAGAATTTGATTGAAGCGACTCTATGCGATAACCGCAAAGGGCGGCAGATGCAGGGTTTGTTCCATGCGCAGAATCGGGGACAATGATTTTGTTCCTGATTTCGCGCTGCTTTTTCATATAGGCTTGAATTATTAGCATGCCAGTCAATTCCCCATGTGCTCCTGCTGCTGGTTGCAGAGTAAAGCAATGCATGCCTGAGATATTTGAAAGCATTTGTTCAAGGTCATAGAGTAATTTTAAAATGCCCTGACATTGCTCTGCCGGCTGATAAGGATGTAATTTTGTGAAACCATCCAGACTTGCAGTATCCTCATTAATTTTCGGGTTATATTTCATTGTGCAGGAACCCAGCGGATAAAAATGTGTGTCAACGCAATAGTTCATTTGAGAAAGCTTTGTAAAGTGGCGCACTATATCAATTTCACATACTTCCGGCAAATTAGGAGACTGCATTCTTTGTATTTTTTGAGGAATAAAGTGTGATAGGGGTTTTTCCGGTACATCGCAAACGGGCAAGATAAAACATTTTCTATCGGGAACGGATTTTTCAAAAATGAGTGGTTCGATGTTATTCATGATGTGTTTGGCTTTTTAATAATGTTGCTATAAAGAAAAACCTTCTTGTATATGAAGGCTCAATAAAATATAAATGTCAAGAAATAAAAAAGAAGGAGATCGTTTTTTTTCTTGTTTAGTAGAGTTCGGCACTTGCGATGCCGGCTAAAATATTGTGATCTGTGCCATGATCGGGAAATGTGGCGAAACCGGAAGTTGCAGTGACTTTGATGTTTTTCCCCTTCGCAATGTTGCTAAAAACAAATGATTCGATAGCTTGTTTTATCATATCCGCCTTCTTAATTGCGTTTTCCACTTCCATGGTAGGCATGATAATTCCAATCGCATTTTCACTGTACCGCGCAATCACATCTGATGCTCTGGTGCTTTTTTTTATGAGATGAATAACTTGTCGCATAACTTGCTCGTCGGTTTCATTTCCATAAGTAAAATTTAAACTATCAATTCCATGAATGGTAATAATAAGTATGCTTAAAGGTTTTTGGTTTTTCTTTGCGATATTTATTTGTTTTTCCAGGATTTGATTGAAAAATTTTCTATTGTATATTCCGGTATATTCGTCTATCACATCACAAGTACTGTAATCTGTTTGTCTTGCTTTGTACATTGCAATGGCAATGAGATTGGCATATATTGGTAAATATTTATAATTTTCTTCCCTGTTCCAGTATCCTTTTTCACTTTTTATAATGAGCATCATTCCTAATAGAGAGCCGTTTACAATTAATGGCATGCAGATATATCCCCCTTCTTTTATTTTGTAATGAAGGCACTCACATACAGGGTTTTTCTGAATGTCTTTTATAATTGAGTCTTTGCCAGTTCTGATTGTATAGCAGATTGAAGGGTTCGATAATATTTTGGGTTTAAAAATTTTGTTCAAGTGAATTGAGGGAGTTACAAAAGACGATTCGAACAAATATTTATTTTTATTAAGTATCAATATGGCTAAAATGTCCGGTTGATAAAGGTTTTTTAATATTGTTGCGGCTTGTTCGAATACATCATTTTCTTCAACATCTTCATTTATAAATCTTGAGAAGCATTTCAAATATTCAAGATGGTTGTAATATTCCTTTTTTTGTTCCAAATGATATTTTTGTTCATCCTCTATTTGTTTCCAAAAGGTAATATCAGAAAAAAATGATTTGCAGAGAATAAGGCGTTGAGTTGCCATTTCTCTAAATGGTACACTTTTTACATGAGTGCAAAGTTTCCCTTTCATTCCGATGGTAATGTAATGAGACGATGTATTGTGGCTGGCAAATACTTTTTTCAGGTGAGAGGAGAACGCACCTCTTTCTTTTGAATCAATAAAACTGAAAACAGATTGTTTTAGAAGGCCCCCTTTTCTTAAAGATAATTTTCTCGCGATTGTCTGGTTTGCCTCTATTATTAGCCCCTTTTTGTTCAAGGTCAGAATCCCTATAGGAGCGTGATTTTGAAGGTGCTTGTACGCTGCCTGTAACAGGACAGATTCTCTTTTCATTTCAGTTGTAGGGCATGCCTTTTTCATGTTTTTCTTTGTTGTAAACGCAAAAAGATTCTATTTTTTGATTTTCAAAAATGGAGGGATTGTGAATGATTTAATTTTATAAATTATCGTATACGATATGATGTTGTCAAGATCATAAAAATATTAGCATATATTATGTAGAATTTCTTCGGATAATACTAAATTTGCAAAAATAGTTCTATTTAAAGTTTGAAAAAGGTTTTTTTTATGATATAATCACGAAAAGTTGATTTTTAAAGGACTCTGTTCTTTGTAGTTTTATAGTAAAATAGCAAATTGAAAAATAAAATTGTGAGAAATTTAATTTTTCTCTTGATATTTTTCTAATTGCTAGTATATTAAGGAAATCTTTGGTTTTAACAAATTTTGTTCTTTTATAATTTTAGAAGTCAATTGCGTGCGAGTAGTAAAACCGTAATTTTTTTTGAGTAAAATAAAGTTTAAATAGCCAGTATTTGGTTAGCCTTTTATTATTTATGAAGGGTATGATCTTGGCTCAGAACGAACGCTGGCGGCGTGGATTAGGCATGCAAGTCGAACGAGGGAGCATCCCGAAAGGGGTGCAAATCGAGTGGCGAAAGGGTGAGTAATACATTGATAACCTGCCTTTAAGATGGGAATAACTGCGTTTCGAGCAATCGAAACTACCGAAAGGGCTGCTAATACCCAATAATACTGTTTTCACTTAGGTGTTAATAGTCAAATGTTAGGAACTTAGGTTCCCTGCGCTTAGAGAGGGGTTAATGTCCTATCAGCTAGTTGGTAGGGTAAAGGCCTACCAAGGCGAAGACGGGTAGCCGGCTTGAGAGGGTGGTCGGCCACATTGGGACTGAGACACTGCCCAGACTCCTACGGGAGGCTGCAGTCGAGAATCTTTCGCAATGCCCGAAAGGGTGACGAAGCGACGCCGCGTGTGGGAAGAAGGCCCTCGGGTTGTAAACCACTGTCAGGAGTTAGGAAATGCGAGAGTGTTAATAGCGCTTTTGCTTGACTAAGGCTCCAGAGGAAGCCACGGCTAACTCTGTGCCAGCAGCCGCGGTAATACAGAGGCGGCAAGCGTTGTTCGGAATTATTGGGCGTAAAGAGCACGTAGGCGGCCTTGCAAGTCAGTTGTGAAAGCCTTCCGCTCAACGGAAGAATGTCGGCTGATACTACAGGGCTTGAGTGCGGGAGGGGAGAGTGGAACTTCTGGTGGAGCGGTGAAATGCGTAGATATCAGAAGGAACGCCGGCGGCGAAAGCGACTCTCTGGCCCAAAACTGACGCTGAGTGTGCGAAAGCTAGGGGAGCAAACGGGATTAGATACCCCGGTAGTCCTAGCCGTAAACGATGGGCACTAAGTAGAGGGGTTTTGATTATCTCTCTGCCGGAGCTAACGCATTAAGTGCCCCGCCTGGGGAGTACGGCCGCAAGGCTAAAACTCAAAAGAATTGACGGGGGCTCGCACAAGCGGTGGAGCATGTGGCTTAATTCGATGCAACGCGAAGAACCTTACCGGGGCTTGACATGGTAGAAGTAGAAGCCTGAAAGGGTGACGATCGGTATCCAGTCCGAAACTATCACAGGTGTTGCATGGCTGTCGTCAGCTCGTGTCGTGAGACGTTGGGTTAAGTCCCCTAACGAGCGAAACCCTTGTCTTTAGTTGCCAACAGGTTATGCTGGGCACTCTAAAGAGACTGCCGTCGTTAAGACGGAGGAAGGTGGGGATGACGTCAAGTCATCATGGCCCTTATGTCCCGGGCTGCACACGTGCTACAATGGTCGGTACAAAGGGATGCTAAATCGCGAGATGGTGCGAAACCTATAAAGCCGATCTCAGTTCAGATTGGAGGCTGAAACCCGCCTCCATGAAGTCGGAATCGCTAGTAATCGCGGATCAGCCTCGCCGCGGTGAATATGTTCCCGAGCCTTGTACACACCGCCCGTCAAGCCACCCAAGCAAGATGCACCCAAAATCGTCTGCCTAACCCGCAAGGGAAGGAAGCGCTTAAGGTGTGTTTTGTGAGGAGGACTAAGTCGTAACAAGGTAGTCGTAGGAGAACCTGCGGCTGGATCACCTCCTTTCTAAGGATTAGTTAAGATGGTTTTATCTCGCACGCAGAAGACTTCTTTTTTATTTGTAATTTATGTTGCCTTCGGAAATAGAGTTCGGCCCAAATGTAAATGAGTGGGTTTGGGCCTATAGCTCAGTTGGTTTAGAGCATTCCCCTGATAAGGGAAAGGTCAGTGGTTCGAATCCACTTAGGCCCACCATGTTTATATGCTCATGTAAGCAGGGGATGTAGCTCAATTGGGAGAGCGCTGCCCTTGCAAGGCAGAGGTTGGCGGTTCGATCCCGCTCATCTCCACCAATTTATGGGAATTCGATTTTAAGTTTTAAATTTAAATTTAAAATTGAAATGCCCGTTTTCTAAGGATAAGTTACTGAATGTTAGTTTGTAGTTTTGCTCATTGAAAAGTGAATACTTAACGGGTAGCAATTTGATCCTCTTGTCGATTTTGAGATGTCAAGCTAGTAAGAGTATATGGTGAATGTCTTGGCGCTGAGAGGCGATGAAGGGCGTGGAAGACTGCGATAAGCTTCGGGGAGCTGTCAAACAAGCTTTGATCCGAAGATTTCCGAATGGGGAAACCTACTATAGGTTTATGCTATAGTATCGGTATCTGAATATATAGGATGCCGAAGCGAACGGAGAGAATTGAAACATCTTAGTAACTCCAGGAAAAGAAAGAGAATTCGATTTCCCCAGTAGCGGCGAGCGAAGCGGAAAAAGCCTAAACCGGTTATGTGTCAAGCCCTTGTGCGTTGCATAACCGGGGTCGTGGGTTTTGCGGTGGCAGTGCAAGGACTGCCTAAAAAGTTACCAATGTAGTTTTTAGCTGAATAGTACTGGAAAGACTAACCACAGAAGGTGATAGTCCTGTAAGTGAAAAAAATTACACTTTTAGCGCAAATACCCGAGTAACACCCGTCTCGTGGAAGCGGATGTGAATTTAGGGAGTCCACTCTCTAAGGCTAAATACTACTCAGCGACCGATAGCGTACAAGTAGCGCGAGCGAAAGATGAAAAGAACCCCTATTAGGGGAATGAAATAGAACCTGAAACCGTATACTTACGAGCGGTGGGAGCACTATGATTCTTTTATTAGAATAATGTGTTACCGCGTGCCTTTTGCATAATGAACCGGCGAGTTATTGTGCATTGCAGGTTAAGTCTTTATGGGACGAAGCCGTAGCGAAAGCGAGTGTGAAAGCGCGAACAATTGTGTAGTGCATAATAGACCCGAAGCCATGTGATCTACCCTTGGTCAGGATGAAGCGAATGTAAAAATTCGTGGAGGTCCGAACGCACTTGCGTTGAAAAGCGAGGCGATGAACTGAGGGGAGGAGTAAAAGTCTAATCAAACTTGGCGATAGCTGGTTCTCTCCGAAATAGCTTTAGGGCTAACCTTATGGCGTGAATATGATGGGGGTAGAGATACTGAATAGATTCTGGGGCCCACCAGGCTACCAAGTCCAATCAAACTCCGAATACCATCGTATAAGTCATAGGAGACAGACGGTGAGGGATAAGCTTCATCGTCAAAAGGGAAACAACCCAGACCGACAGTTAAGGTCCCTAAAATAGACTAAGTGATAAAGGAAGTGAGAGTGCTAAGACAGTTAGGATGTTGGCTTAGAAGCAGCAATCATTTAAAAAGTGCGTAATAGCTTACTAACCGAGCATTCTTGCGCCGAAAATATTGCGGGACTAAGTCTATTACCGAAGCTTCGGATTAGCGGGATTATTTATAGTTCCGCTAGTGGTAGGAGAGCGTTCTATGTTAGGTTGAAGAGAGACTGTGAAGACTCTTGGACGATATAGAAGTGATTATGCCGGTATAAGTAGCGATAATATAAGTGAGAATCTTATTCGCCGTAAGCCTAAGGTTTCCTGGGGAAGGTAAATCCGCCCAGGGTTAGCCGGAGCCTAAGTCGAGGCTGAAAGGCGTAGACGATGGACAACAGGTTAATATTCCTGTGCTACCATAATAGCGTTGAACATGGGGGGACGGAGGTGCAAAGGTTAGCAAACCTATTAGACACGGTTTGTTCAAGCCGGAGGCATCGTCCTAGGTAAATCCGGGACAACAAGATGCCTAAGGTGAGTACGTTGGCGTATGCCTATAAGTAACCGGAGCATCTCTCAAGAAAAGCCTCGTTTGTGAGTTATTATGGTATCCGTACTAAAACTGACACAGGTAGGCAGGGAGAGAATCCTAAGGCGCTCGAGAGAACCCTCGTTAAGGAACTCGGCAAAATTACTCCGTAACTACGGGAGAAGGAGTGCCTCAAGTGAAATTGGGGCCACAGTGAAAAGACCCGGGCGACTGTTTACTAAAAACACAGGTCTCTGCTAAGATTTAAAATCAACGTATAGAGACCGACGCGTGCTCGATGCCAGAAAGTTAAGGGGATGGGTTAGTGCCCGAAAGGGTGCGAAGCTCAGAACTGAAGCTCTGGTGAATGGCGGCTCTAACTATGAGAGTCCTAAGGTAGCGAAGTTCCTTGTCGGCTAACTTCCGACGTGCATGAATCGCGTAACGACTTGGGTACTGTCTCAACGAGGGACTCGGCGAAATTGTAGTCGTGGTGAAGATGCCACGTACCCGCGACAAGACGGAAAGACCCCGTGAACCTTTACTGTAGCCTATTATTGGGTTTTGGTACAGTATGCGTAGGATAGGTGGGAGACTTAGAAGTCCCGGTTTTGGCCGGGATGGAGTCGCCGTTGAAATACCACCCTTACTATGCTAAAATTCTAACCAAATGCCGTGAATCCGGGTTTGGAACAGTGATAGGTGGGCAGTTTGACTGGGGCGGTCTCCTCCAAAAGAGTAACGGAGGAGTCCAAAGGCTTCCTCAGTGCGGTTGGCAATCGCACGTAGAGTGTAAGGGCAGAAGGAAGCTTAACTGCGAGACCTATAAGTCGAGCAGATGTGAAAGCAGGGCCTAGTGATCCGGTGGTTGTGTGTGGAAACGCCATCGCTCAACAGATAAAAGGTACTCCGGGGATAACAGGCTTATCGCCCCCGAGCGTCCATAGCGGCGGGGCGGTTTGGCACCTCGATGTCGGCTCATCGCATCCTGGGGCTGGAGAAGGTCCCAAGGGTTCTGGAGTTCACAGATTAAAGCGGTACGCGAGCTGGGTTTAGACCGTCGTGAGACAGGTCGGTCCCTATCTGTCGTGGGTGTTTGATATTTGAGGAGATCTGTCCTTAGTACGAGAGGACCGGGATGGACGTACCTCTGGTGTACCAGTTGTCGTGCTAACGGCATAGCTGGGTAGCTATGTACGGAAGGGATAAATGCTGAAAGCATATAAGCATGAAACCCACTCCAAGACGAGATATCATTTCCTTTTAGGAGAGAGACACCTTGTAGACTACGAGGTTGATAGGCCAGAGGTGTAAGTATAGTAATATATTTAGCTGACTGGTACTAATTAGTCGAAAAGCTTGACTCTTTTATATAAACATGGGTGTCAATTTGTTACCGTTAAGTCATTCATTATCGCATTTTAAATTTTTTAAATTTCCGGTGGGCATAGTAAGAATGAAACACCCGTTCCCATTCCGAACACGGTAGTTAAGCTTCTTACGCTGATGGTACTGGTGAAAACTGGGAGAGTAGGTTACTGCCGGAATGAAATTTAGAACCCGTCCCGACATGTCGGGATGGGTTTTTTGTTTATATCAGTTCTCTTTTTTATAAAGCAAACCTGTTGCTAATTTTTAAAAAAGGTAGTTTGATATGGATTCAGAAGAAGAGAGGTTCAGAGAATTTCTTTCTTCTCGCGGGTTAAAGTATACAACTGAACGTCAGGCAGTTTTTAACCGTGTTTTTGAAAACCATAGACACTTTGAGGCGGATGAACTATTAGTTGATTTGCGATTGAATGATATTAAAGTGTCAAAAGCTACGATATATCGCTCTCTTGCATTATTGGTAAAAAGTGGATTATTAAGAGAGGTTATCTCTGGAGAAAGACACACTCACTATGAACATGTTCACGGTCATGAACATCATGATCATTTAGTATGTGATAAATGTGGAAAAATTATTGAGTTTTTTGAAGAAAGAATTGAAGATTTACAAGATGAAGTATGCAAAAAAAACAAGTTTGTTCCAAAATCACATCGGTTACAAATACAAGGATTCTGCGAAGATTGTACAATAAAACCTGACAAAAAGGCACGAAAATAAGGGAAATTTTGTAGAAAGGGTAGTCAAATGGCCAGGATGTGCGAAATATGCAAAAAAAAGACGGTGGCAGGTAATCAAATAGAAACAAGAGGTTTGGCAAAGTGGAAGGGTGGTGTAGGTAAAAAGATTACTGGAAAAACGAAACGTAAATTTAAACCTAATGTACAAAAGATAAGGGCATTGGTTAATGGAAAAACAGTAAGAAGGATGAAAGTTTGTACTCGATGCATTAGTGCTGGGAAAGTCATGAAGGCGGTGTAACACTATAAATAAAAAAGTTTTATGATGTTTTATGAGTATCAACATAAAGGATATAGAATACATTGCATCGTTATCTAAGTTTAAACTTAATGATGATGAAAAAATGGTGTTTGTTGGTCAATTGAGCGAAGTGTTATCATATATAGAAAAGTTAAATAAACCGGATACAGAAAACGTTATGCCATTGGTTCATCCCTTAAGTATGACCAATGTATTTAGAGATGATAAACAAGAGGAATCGATTTCCAGGGAAAACGTACAATTCATTGCACCAGCCGTTATGGGGGCTTTTTTTAAAGTGCCGAAGGTAATAGAATAAAAAATTGTTATAAGAGAAGCGCCCTTGAAGCTCTTAAGTTTTACCGCACTCCAAATAAGAAGAAAAATACTCGCCAGAGAAATACGTACATCAGATTTAATTAAAGAACTTTATGAAAGGATCAACAAAGTTGATCCTGATGTACAGTCATTTCTTGCTTTAAATGAGAAAGCTGCATTTGACGCGGCAAAAGAAATTGATCAGAAAATTGCAAACAGTGTGAAGGTTGGCTTGCTTGCCGGAATTCCCATTGCAATTAAAGATAATATATGCACAGAGGGCATAGCCACTACTTGTGCTTCGAAAATTCTCAGAAATTTCATCCCGCCTTATGATGCTTTCGTTATAAAACGGTTAAAAGAAGAAGATGCCATTATAATTGGGAAAACCAATTTAGACGAATTTGCAATGGGTTCTTCTACCGAAAACTCCAGTTATAAAATTACCCGCAATCCTTATAACCTTAATTGTGTCCCTGGAGGATCCAGCGGTGGTTCTACTGCTGCTGTAGCTGCAGATATTGCATTTATGGCATTGGGTTCGGAAACCGGTGGTTCAATCAGACAACCTGCGGCTTTGTGTGGTGTCGTCGGATTAAAACCAACGTATGGGAGAGTGTCTCGGTATGGTTTAATTGCGTTTGGTTCTTCACTTGATCAGATTGGTCCTGTTGCAAAAGATGTGTGTGATACGGCATTACTATTAAGTGTAATTGCAGGAAAAGACAAGCACGATTCAACGTGTGCCGATATCGGTGTTCCCGATTATCTGAAGGGAATTGACGGTGGTGTAAAAGGTTTCAGGGTGGGTGTTCCTGTGGAGTATTTTGGTAAAGGATTGGATGATGATGTTCGGACAGCAGTAGATAAGGCATTAAAAATTTACGAAAAACTTGGAGCAAAGATTGTAGAGGTATCTTTGCCCCATACCGAATATGCCGTTGCAGTGTATTATATAGTGGCAAATGCGGAGGCAAGTTCCAATTTAGCACGGTTTGATGGTGTGCGATACGGTTTTCGATCTAATGATGTGAAAGGAATAGATGAAATGTATTGCCGGTCCCGTTCCGAAGGATTTGGCAATGAAGTGAAACGGCGCATTATGTTAGGGAACTACGCATTAAGTTCGGGTTATTATGATGCGTATTATTTAAAGGCTTCAAAGGTAAGAAATCTCATAAAAAAAGACTTTGATGAAGTTTTCAAAAAAATTGATTGTATTATCTGCCCCACCTCCCCCGTTCCAGCATTCGAAATTGGAGAACGTGTTAATAATCCGTTAGAAATGTATCTTTCTGATATTTATACAATACCGGCAAATTTATCCGGTATCCCCGGCATTTCGATTCCATGTGGATTTTCAAAAAAAGGATTACCTATTGGGCTGCAAATACTGACAAATTGCTTTGAAGAAGCAAAAATGCTGCAAATTGCGTATGCTTTTGAGAGAGAAACCGATTTTCATCTGGCAAAACCTAAGTTGTAATTTTACTTTTATGCATTAAGGCAAGATTATACAAATGGATTACGAGGTTGTTATAGGATTAGAAACTCATGCTGAATTGTCCACAATAACAAAATTGTTTTGTGGCTGTAGCACAAAGTTTGGCGCTGAACCAAATACGCAAGTATGTCCGGTTTGTTTAGGAATGCCAGGTGTTTTGCCTGTTGTGAATAAAAAAGCCTTTGAATATGCATTAAAGGCTGCCATCGCATTAAATTGTACTATTAACCGGTATACAAATTTTGATCGAAAGAGTTATTACTATCCTGATTTGCCTAAAAATTACCAGATTTCCCAAAATTATTATAATCTTGGCATTGATGGATATATGACTATTGAGGTAAATAATGTTATCAAGAAAATCCGGATGCACAATGTTCATCTGGAAGAAGAAGCCGGCAAACTTATACATCCGGAAAATGCGGGAGCGGATTACAGTCTTGTTGATTTTAACAGGGCGGGAGTTCCTTTGCTGGAGATTGTATCATGTCCTGACATGAGAAATGCAACAGAAGTAGAAAGCTATATGCATGCGTTAAAAAAGATACTTTTATACACAGGCATATCGGATTGTAAGATGCAGGAAGGATCTCTTCGGTTTGAGGCGAGTATTTCATTGAGAAAGATTGGAGAAGAAAAGTTGGGTAACAGGGTAGAAATGAAAAATCTAAATTCAATGAAGTCTGTTTTGAAGGCGATTGAATATGAAACCTCTCGGCAGAGTGAATTGCTCGATCGTGGTGAAAAGATAGAGAGGGAAACGCGATTATGGGATGAAATACGCGAGAGAAGCGTTAGAATGCGTTCAAAAGAGGAAGCGCAGGATTATCGTTATTTTCCCGAACCTGATTTATTGCCGTTTGTGATTGATGAAAAATGGATATGTTCGATACAAGAGACTATCCCGGAACTTCCTCTTGAACGAAAACAGCGATTTGTCGAAACGTTTCAATTATCCGATTACGATGCCGGTTTGTTGATTGAAGATAAAATACTTGCTGATTTTTTTGAAGAGTGTCTGAAAGAAGTAAATCTTCCAAAGGTATTTTGTAATTGGATCATCAATGATTTACTAAGGGAGGTAAAAGAGAAGAAATTAGATATTACTTCGCTGAAAATTAAACCGGACCAATTGGCATCCCTCGTGATAATGATTGATAAAGGAACGATAAGTAATACAATTGCAAAAGAGGTGTTTTCTGAAATGATTGATACGGGGAAAGAACCAAAAGCAATTGTTGAAGAAAAAAAATTAGTACAGATAAGCGATGAAGGGCAAATAAGTGAAATATTAGATAAGGTTATTGCTTCAAATCCAAATGCAATAGAAGATTATAAAAAAGGCAAAAAAAATGCCCTTGCATTTCTCATGGGGCAGGTAATGAAGGAGTCAAAGGGAAAGGCAAACCCCAAAGTGGTAAACGAGCTATTGAAGAGTAAATTAGAAGGTTAGGGGTATATAGAATGGGATATTATTTTGTAAAAATATTCTTGACACAAAAATAGGCATTGTTTACTTTAATTTTGGGAAATATGTAATGTATTAACGTAATGCGTCTATTTTTGTAATTGTTTTATATTACGTACATTCAGGAATGAAAGTCAGAATAATTGATTTGCTATGCTTGATACAACGCCATGAGAATATCGTTATTAAATTGTAAATAAAGGTTTTTTTATGAAAATAGGTGAATTTTTAGTAAAAAATAATTATATATCACAAGAAACGTTAAATGAAGCGTTAAGATTACAAAAGCAAGATGAAACATTGCGTATCGGTGAATTGTTGGTAAAGATGGAGGCCATTACAAAAAAAGACTTGCTTCGGTATATAGATGAATATATAAGAATCGCTTCTGATATAGACATGGGTGAGGCGAAGGATTGGTTGAGTCAGGAACAGGTAGATAAATTATTTTTGAAATATTTTAATTCTAACAAAAAAAATTAAGACAAGAAATAAATAGAAAAAATAGCATTTCTTTCCCCCCTCTATTTTCCGGGAGCATTCCCAATTTTTTGTAAAATGTGGAGGTATTATGCGGGGGATAAACCACCCGCGCTACGACACATATTGCATGGTAGCGCCGATCCTTTATGGTCGGCTTTATTTTGATTTACAAAAAATTGGGAATGCTCCCTATTTTCCTGCCGTCAAGTAGTAATCCCCCAAACAAGAGAATGAAAAACATTTTTGTTGTATTTTTTATTTAATTGCCTAAAACTTGTTGCATTCGATTGCAGTAACATGATGCTTGCTCTCGGCGATAGTATTTGCTAAACTCCTTGCTTACAGGTATTTTTGAATTATTTCTATGAAATGTAATGGCTTAAAAAATTTATTTTCTCAAAAAATACATGGAAGAACACGAAAAAGCTTATTATCAAAATAGACGCGGAAAACCTGATTTTTTAATTAAATCTCTCAAATGGTTTGTTGTAATCAGTTGGTTGTTAATGGTTACCGCATTGTTGATTTTTGGGGCTGCAATACCTGAAGTAGAATCGTTCTTCGATAGAAAATTCGATATGAAATTGATTAGTAACTGGAATCAAACAGTATCCTTGTATCTTTTTTATATGATGATCGTATGGTTTTGCATCAGTGTTATAGGGTTGGTGATCAATTCAAAAAGATGTCGTCGCAAAGATGATGAATTTCGTGTGTCCCTTATTTTCCTTTGTATAATATCAGTCTTTGGCATTATTGTTTATCTTTTCCTCTTTTAGAGTGATGAGTAAGTGAATACACAATTATAGGGAGTTTTAGGAATTATGATAACTTTATTTGTTCTGCATAAAGGGCGCCGGTAAAATTATGATAAAAATACACGAAACAAAGAATGTATCTTTCGAAGATATGATTTTTATTCCCGAAGGGAAATTTTTGATGGGCAGCACAAAAGCAGACATAGAAAAATTATTGGAGTTGGATAAAAGTATTGAAACATATAGATTAAATAATGAAATGCCCCAAAGAGAGGTTTTTTTGAATGCTTATTATATTGATAAATACCCCGTTACAAATGCAGCATTTTCTCAGTTTATTGAGTCGAATGGATATAAAGATAAACGTTATTGGTCTGAAGCAGGGTGGCAGTATGTACTTGATACCAATCTGCTTGAAAGTGACGATATAGACAATATTTTAAGCGGTGATAAAGATTGTCCTGTGGTGAATGTTTCATGGTATGAGGCGGAAGCGTTCGCTCATTGGTCGGGGAAGAGGCTTCCCACCGAAGCAGAGTGGGAAAAGGCTGCCCGGGGTACAGATGGGAGAATATATCCATGGGGAAATGAATTTGACAAAACACGACTAAATTGTGCCGAAGCAAAAATTGAAAAATCAACACCGGTAATGCAATATCCGCAAGGGCAAAGCGTTTACGGATGTTTTGATATGGCAGGAAATGTCTGGGAATGGACTGCAGCTTGGTACGATAGTCAATATTATCTTATTGCACCGGATAAAAATCCTCAGGGACCAGATGTTCCCGAAGAAAAACCTTATTCCGGTAGACCTGAGGAGGTGGGGGTTTCTATTTATGAATTGAAATCTTCGCTTAGCAAAATACTCACTGAATGCAAAGTTATTCGTGGTGGTTCCTGGAATGGATCCGGCATTGTACATATTCGCTGTGCAAACAGAGACTACGATGAACCATCATTTAAAAGCGATATCATTGGTTTCCGCTGCGCAAAATCGATTGAATAACACCATTTTCTGAAGGAATAAAACTACAACTGCCGTTTTTATTATTAGTCTGCGTAATTTGCCGAAATAGTAGTTTCGGTTTTCCTGTCATAGTAGTTGCCTCTTAAAATTCCCCGTTGTTGAATTATGAACAGGTATTTTATTTTTTATTTTTGTGAATAAATCACGAATCGTTGCGGAAGAATAATCTTTATAGCATAAATCAATCCTGAAATTCTGTTGTCCGTTGTGCTGAAGTCCGGAACAAAGATGAATAAGGGAGAACGGTTTTTCGTTTACGACGACGGTTTTGCAGCCCTTATTGAAAGCGATAAAGCGATCTTTGAATTCGTTTTCTACCGTAATCTGTTTGAAATTGCATTTATTTGTTCCCGGGCATTTATTTTTCATATTTGCCCAGATGCATGATTCGGAAATAAAAAGAGGTGTATCCTGATAAATAATAGTATCTGTGTCTGCATTAATAAATGCCTTTATATTCTCAAAATCATCTTCCGGCGAGTGCGTATATTTTGAAATCCCCAACATCCTGAGCGCCAATATCGACAGGGGGTTCACACAGTACAGGGGATAATCTGCAAACAGTTGTACGTCTTTACCTTCAAAAAAAGACAACGCGCCAAGATTCGCTATCTGAAATTTCCGAAACCCAAGATTTATTAAATTACTGACATTTTGGTTAATAGAAGAGTATGCAACTCCTTCAATATCATTGTCCCTCATAATGAAAGGGAGTGAGAAAACAATTTTGTCCCGATATTTAATAACAACATCAAATAATTGTTTATCCGTTTCTGATAATGGTAGTGCGATATATACTCTGTAGATTTCTTCTAATGGTACAGAATTTAGATAGTGTAAATTATCTGTTTTTAAGGAGAGAATAACATTTTTGTCATGGGTATTTGTTAATGGTAAATTCCCGGATACAGGAGTAATTTTTTCATGCTCTTGCTGTATCCATATAATAATTTTCCTCTTTCGTTCCTTTTTCTCCTTTTCCCAAAATTCAAATAGTTTCTGGAAATAATCACGCCGGATAGTATTCAAGACACTTAACGGAATAAAATAATTCTGTGAAATATCGATAGAAATATTCCTTAACTCAAATGGCGTATTCCCTAATCTGGAGAAACATTCTTCAACCGTCTCTTTTTTTATTATTCTCTCTTTTCCCATTTCCAGTTTTATATCATATACAGAAGGAAAAGAAGTGTGAAAAACTTCTCCGTTTATTTTCATACCATGCTGATTAATTTTTATTTTCAAGCAAACAGGTATTTTTTGGTAGGTAAGCTTTTTAGGGATTTTTGAGGCAAAGGCTTCCTTTAACGTTTGGGAAGATACCAAATAAATATCTGTGCCATGCGGATATTCTTTGAACGAATTAATGGTTGCGATAGCGCCTGCCGGGATATGGAATGCATTTTTCCCGTTAATATGAATCTCCCTGATGTGTAATAATTCAGGATTTCTTCCCTCTTTGTCAAATATTTGCAGCAAGTCCCTTATGCCAATGCCAACAGATGCTTTTATTGTCAAGCGGCCTTTTTGGGAATCGATTACCTTTCCGGCATAAAGTCCGATATTTGCCGGATACACAGGATTTACCATGTCGGTAGGTTTGACACATTCTTTAACAGGAGAAACAGTTGTGCTTTTTGGGGTGTGAGTAATTAAGTATGAATGAGTTGATTGCCTGCCAAAAACTGTTTTTAATTGTTGATCTATCCCCTCAATATCTTCCATATTTCCGTCAATTGCCTTACGATAGGCGTTTGTAGCTATTGCCACATATTCCGGCGATTTCATCCTTCCCTCAATTTTAAAAGAATGTACGCCGGCAGCCATTAAATCGTTTACCAGTGAAAGTGTATGCAGGTCTTTCATGGAGAAAAAATATCCGTTTTTTCCGGAAGTTGATTCGTACTGTACCCTGCACGGCTGCGCACACCTTCCCCGGTTGCCGCTTCTTCCGCCTTGCATACTGCTGAAAAGACACATGCCTGAGTAGGAATAGCAGAGCGCACCATGGACAAACACCTCTATCTCAATAGATGAATGACGGACAATATTTCTGATTTCATCTATTGATAATTCCCGCGCGAGAACAATACGTTTGAATCCCATCTTCCCGGCTTGTTGTGCTCCGGCAAGGTTATGAATAACCATCTGTGTGCTGGCATGGAGAGCAAAATGCGGGAATTGGGACCGTATTAAATAATAAAGTCCCAAATCCTGGATAATAAGAGCGTCAGGCTGGATTTCTTCCAGCGCAAGCAACAAATCAACCATGCTTGCAAGTTCATTCGTTTTTATCAGGGTATTGAGGGCAATGTATACTTTTTTGCCATTTTTGTGGGCATAAGCAACTGCTGCGCTTGCTTCCTCTAATGTGAAATTCTGTGCCCCGGTGCGGGCGCTGAACTGTTTTAGCCCGAAATAAATGGCATCAGCCCCATGATGTATTGCTGCAAAAAAACATTCCGGATTTGAGGCGGGTGATAAGAGTTCTGGTCTTTTGCGGGTGATAGAATGGTAAGACATCTAAGGTTTTTTGTTTAATTCATTATAGAGGGCAATCTGTTCTTCCACACTGAGTTGTCTTGGTTTTTTTTTGCTGCACAAACACATAGCACAGCGTTCATCACTGCAAAACTGACAACTAAAGCAGTCATCACAGGGATGTTTTTTATCCTTACAATTTCCCATTGATACATGGCTCCGGATTTTCAACTTTCCAACCTATGAACATAATTATAACACATTAACTATTATTCCATGAATTGAAAAAGCGCTATTCCGCTGGACATTAAAATTATTGCCGCTACCCACCTGAATATGGAACTGATGGTGAAACCCTCACGAACCATAGGCGCATAAAAGAGGATGAAAATCAATAATTATTCCAATAATCCACATCGAAATGCAGGGACTGAAGACTTCGTCGTGAACTCAGTCGAACGATTTTCAGCCCCCTACGTAGCAATAATCCATTTTCGAAGGGAAATTAATCAGACTTTGTTTGACTATATATGAATCACTTTTTTATGAATCCTGACAGTTAGCGTCTCATTTCCTTGTAGGCATTAATCAAGCCGTTTGTTGACGGATCATGAGTGGTTACCGGTTTGTTACCGGTTAATTCCGGCAATATTTTTTTTGCGAGTTGTTTCCCCAGTTCAACCCCCCATTGATCAAAACTGAAGATGTTCCAGATAACTCCCTGGACAAATATTTTGTGTTCATACATGGCAATTAAACTGCCAAGTATCCTTGGGGTTAATTTTTGGAAGAGAATGGAATTGGTGGGTCTGTTTCCCTCAAATACCTTATGAGGGGTTAATTTCTGTATTTCACTGTCACTTTTTCCCTCTTTTTTTAGTTCTTCGACAACTTCTTCTTTTGTTTTTCCTTTCAAAAGGGCCTCTGTTTGCGCAAAAAAGTTTGATAAAAGAATGTTGTGGTGTTCTCCAAGGGGATTGTGGCTGATTGCAGGGACGAGAAAATCCGCGGGGATTAACTTTGTTCCCTGATGGATTAACTGATAAAAGGCGTGCTGTCCGTTTGTTCCCGGCTCTCCCCAGATAATGGGACCTGTTTGATAATTCACTTTGTTTCCGGTTCTGTCGATATATTTCCCGTTGCTTTCCATATTTCCCTGCTGGAAATACGCGGGGAATCGGTGCATGTACTGATCGTAGGGCAGAATAGCCTCTGTTTGCGCGCCAAAAAAGTTATTGTACCATATCCCGATAAGCGCGAGGATTACCGGAATGTTTTTTTCAAACGGTGTGGTTTTAAAGTGGTTGTCCATTTCAAAAGCGCCCTGTAGCAGTTCGGCAAAATTTTCATAGCCGATAAAACAGGCTATCGACAAGCCGATTGCCGACCAGAGTGAGTACCTGCCGCCAACCCAGTCCCAGAAGACAAACATGTTGTCCCTGTGAATGCCAAATTCCTCCACTTTTTCCGTATTTGTCGAGATGGCGACAAAATGTTTCGCGACATGTGCGTGCTCTTTTGCGCGTTGTAAAAACCATTCCCTCGCGGAGAAGGCATTGGTCATTGTTTCCTGTGTGGTAAACGTTTTTGAGGCAATCATGAACAACGTGGTTTCCGGATGTAATTTCTTTAATGTTTCTGCAAGGTGGGTGCCGTCAATATTTGAAACGAAATGAACCGATAAACCATTCTTGGCATAGGGACGCAAACATTCTGTTGCCATAACCGGTCCCAAATCGGAGCCGCCAATGCCGATATTTACCATGTCGGTAATTTTTTTGCCGGTAAATCCTTTCCACTTTCCAGATGTGACATTGCGGGAAAATTCTTCTATTTTTTTTAAAACGGCATTTACCTGAGGCATTACGTCTTCACCGTCTGAGTAGATTGGCGTATTTGCTCTGTTTCGTAAGGCAATGTGCAGAACGGAACGATTCTCCGTTTCATTAATTGTATCGCCGGTGAACATTTTTTTGATGGCATCTTCAAGATTGGCTTCTTTTGCAAGATCAATAAGGCGCTTTACGGTTTCGTTGGTGATAATATTTTTTGAATAGTCGACAAGTATGTCGGCAAATCGAAGGGAAAACTTTTTAAATCTATCAGGATCTTCCGCAAAAAGTGTTTTCATATGAACCTTCTGAATGGCTTTAAAATGATCGGTGAGGCTGTTCCAGCTTTTTGTTTTTGCAGGGTTAATTTTATTTAGCATAATTACATCTCCTTAAAGCGATATTCTGAATGATACGTGGCAATTGCGCCCGGATTGTTTTTCGCTGCAGGATCCCAGACAAAAAAGTTCTGAAGTATTTGAAAATAAAACTTTTTGGCTTGGTTCCGGTGGTTTTATGGTACGGAATATATAGCAAAACAAATATGGTTTTAATTATAGTTATTGGATCAGGCATAAGGGTCTGAGACTTTGGCATCCTGAAATGTTGCCATTTCATTTAATAATTTTACACCGGCTTCTACCAGATGTATCCCCAATGTGGCGCCGGTTCCTTCTCCCAGCCGCATATTTAAGTTGAATAACGGTTCTTTTCCCAAAAACGTTAACATGTGTTTGTGTCCCCGTTCTGCAGACACGTGGGAAGCAATAAGATAATTGACCACCTTTGGCTCTAACGCACAGGCAATTATTGCGCCTGCGGTGGAGATAAACCCATCAAGGACGATGGGGATGCGATGACGTGCCGCTCCAAGACACAAACCTGCAATGCCTCCTATTTCATATCCACCCACTTTTGCCAAGACATCAATCGGGTCGTTAGGATCAGGCCGGTTGATAGCAATGGCCTTCTCTATTACGGATATTTTTTTTTGTAATTCATCATCGTTTAATCCGGTTCCGCGTCCGGTTGCCACAGAGACAGGAACATTTCCTAAAATTGAAAAGATGGCGCTGCTGGGAGTGGTATTGGCTATTCCCATATCTCCAAGACCGACAATATCCAGTCCGTCCCGGAGTTCATCTTCGATAAGTTCTATGCCGGTTTCAATTGATTTAACCGCATCTTCTCCGGACATTGCCGGGCCTGATGCCATATTATTTGTGCCGTGATTCAATTTCTTTATTTTGAGGCCTTTTGAAGGAGTGATTTCGGCGGCAACTCCGCAATCCACTACAATTACCTTTGCGCCAATGTGCCTTGCCAGGACGTTAATGGCTGCACCTTCATGAATAAAGTTTTGTACCATTTGGCAGGTGACTTGTTGAGGAAAAGAGCTAACTCCTTCGGCGACAACACCATGATCCCCCGCAAGCGTAAATATCTTTTTGTGTTTTATTCCGCACGAGAGATTTCCCCTTATGGAGTAGTAGATTGTTGCCAGATCCTCCAACCGCCCCAAACTTCCTCTTGGTATGGCAAGGGTATCAAATTTGGCTTTAATGCGCCCCTTTGGGTCTGGTTGAATAGCTTCTATATTTTCGACGGTGTGTTTTAAGTAATCCATTTGGCTGGCATAAATATTGCATTCTGATGTAAGTTTTTATATAGTAAGACTATAGCATATATATATCCATAAATAAATTCAAGTTATATTTGATATGAAGAATTCTGCACATCTGATAGAACATGCCTTGCTCAATAAAATAATAAACAGAGAGCAGTTAGATAAGGCAAAAGAACTCCAGGGGAAAAAATCGATTGGATTGGAAGATGCGTTGGTGCAGCTTGGATATTCTACCTATCAGGAGATAATTAAATGTTTATCCGAACACTATGATTTGCCAATTCTGGACATTACAAATCTGGAAATACCGGAAGAAGTCATCAATTTACTTCCTATGCAGATTATTAAAAAGAATGGCATTTTACCCGTATCAAAAAACAACGGTGTAATAATTGTCGCGATGAGTCGTCCCCCGGACCTTGGGTTTATGGATAATTTGCGATTTATGTTAGGTTCGGATATTAAATGTACGCTTGCCACCTCAGAACAGATTAAATATGCCCTTCGCAGGAATACCCGCAATGAGTCAACCGAAATGGTAGGTTCATTGATGAAAGAAATAAGAACGGCGGATATCCCTGTCATTCAAACGGAGGGTGAATCTGAAGGTGCATATCAGACAGAAGCGAAATCCATGGAAGACGACAGTCCAATTATACAATTAGTTTCGCTTATTATTAACAAAGCCATTATTGCCCGTGCGAGTGATATTCACGTGGAACCGCTTTTAAGCAAATTGAGAATCCGGTACCGGATAGATGGAGTATGTCAGGAATCGGATGTTTTGCCAAAAAATCTCCAGGATCCTATAATTTCCCGTATAAAAATACTTGCAAATATTGATATTTCTGAAAAGAGACGTCCTCAGGACGGAAGAATAAGCCTTCATTTTTCAGGAAGAGACATGGATATTCGTGTAGCCTGCCTGCCTTCTATTTATGGCGAAAGCGTGGTTATGCGGTTACTCGAAAAATCTCAGGCGTTAATGGATATAAAAAATCTTGGGTTTTGCGAAAGCGATTTTCAGCGTTTCCAGTCGATTATTAAAAGACCGAACGGTATATTTCTTATTACGGGGCCGACAGGCAGCGGGAAGACAACCACCCTCTATGCAATCATTAATGAACTTAACCAAACAGGCGTAAAAATTGTCACAGCAGAAGACCCGGTAGAATATACAATAAAGGGTGTGAATCAAAGCGAGGTGAACGAGAAAATTGGTTTTAGTTTCCCGAATATTTTAAGGACAATGCTTCGCCAGGATCCAAATGTTATTCTTGTCGGTGAAATCCGTGATACCGAAACTGCGGATATTGCGATTACTTCCGCATTGACGGGACACTTTGTTTTAAGCACCCTTCATACGAATGATGCGCCGTCTGCTATTACCAGGTTGCTTGATATGAATATTAAACCGTTTCTTGTTTCGACCTCTTTGCAGGGAATCATGGCGCAAAGGCTGGTAAGGGCCATATGCAAAGATTGTAAGGAACGGGTTTATTATACTCCGGAACAAATCGTGCAAATGGGTCTGGATGCGGGCATGTTTACGGATTATTCTTTCTATAAGGGAAAAGGGTGCAAGAAGTGTAATAATATAGGTTATAAGGGCAGGATTGGCATATACGAACTCATGGATATGGATGAAACCTTACGTGATATGACATACAATGTAGCTTCTACCGATGAAATGAGAAAGGCTGCAAAAGCATCGGGAATGACAACGCTGAAAGAAGATGGCATCAGGAAAGCAAAAGAAGGGAAAACAACACTGGAAGAAATATTCAGGGTTACCGGGGTGGAAGAATGAAAACGGCGCAGACACAAAGTAAATCAAAGCCTGACATAAAGAGTGATGCCCGAAGAAGGCTTTTTGGCCAATTATTGAAAGAAAAAGGGTTTGTTACTGAAGATCAAATTCAGGAGGCGCTTGCCATACAAAAGCAGAAGGGAGGATTGCTGGGAGATATTCTCGTTAGTATGAATTATGTGACGGATGCCCAGATAATGCAGGTATTAAGCGAATATCTCGGAGTGGAAATTGTAAACCTGGAAGAAATGGAAATACCAAAAGAGGTTATTGACAGCATTCCGCCTGCCATTGCACAATTATACAGGATTGTTCCGATACGGTATGAAGAAGATAAGCGGATTATTACCGTAGCACAGGCGGATGCCCTTGCAATTGAAAAGATTGACGACTTGCGATTGGTGCTTAAATTAAATGTAAAATCTGTTCTTTGTCATAAAAATGCAGTCGACCGCGCTCTGGAAAAATATTATCCAAGGAAGCATGAATCCGTGGAGCAGTTGCTGCTGGAATTTAAAGAGGACAGGTCATATGCGCAATCTGTTTCAGGGAATTATATAGATATTGAAGAACTAAAGAAAATGGCGGCCACCGCCCCCGTAAAGAAATGGGTAGGCCTTATGTTTTTACATGCGGTTCTGGACAAAGCAAGCGATATCCATTATGAGGCTTTTGATGATGGCTTTAGAGTCCGGTATCGGATAGACGGCGTATTGTACGACAGAGTGTCTCCTCCCAGAGAACTAGGACTTCCCATTAATTCAAGAATTAAGGTTATGTCAGGAATGGACATTTCAGAAAGGAGGTTGCCGCAGGATGGAAGAATAAAGCTGAACGTTGGAGGCACATCAATAGATTTGCGTGTTTCCACACTCCCGACAAAATATGGGGAGAGCATTGTGATGCGATTACTTGATAAATCAACAGTATCGCTTAATTTGGATACACTGGGTTTTCGCGCCGAAGAATTAAAATATATATATCAGTTGTTGAATACTCCGAACGGTATAATCCTCGTAACAGGACCGACCGGTTCCGGAAAGACGACTACATTGTACGCTTCATTAAACTATTTAAACGAAATAAGCACAAAAATAATAACCACAGAGGACCCTGTCGAATATGACATTGATGGACTTATTCAGGTGCAAATAAACCCGTCGATAGGAGTTGACTTTGCGAGTTGCCTGCGGTCTATTTTACGTCAGGATCCTGATATTATACTTGTTGGTGAAATCAGAGATGAGGAGACGGCCAAGATTGCCATCCAGGCTTCGTTGACAGGCCATCTGGTTTTTAGTACATTACACACAAATGATGCTCCGCTGACGATAACACGCTTAATCGATATCGGCATAAAACCTTATTTGATTGCTTCGACGCTGGAATGTATAATTAGTCAGCGGTTGGTGAGAAAAATATGCGAATCTTGTAAAGAAGAATACGAACCTTCCGATGAATCTTTAAATGAATTAAATATTACAAAAGAGACGATAGCTGGCAAAAAATTTTTCCGTGGAAGCGGGTGCAGTGAATGCAGAAAAATAGGATACAGGGGACGCATGGGTATTTATGAAATAATGCATATTAACGAAGAAATACGGCATTTGATTACAGAACAGGCAAGCACAAATGTGATAAGGAGCGTTGCGAGAAAAAATGGTATGAATACATTACGTGAAAGCGGCTTGAAAGCAATTTTTGAAGGACGGACAACCATTGAAGAAGTCGTGCGGGAAACAATTTCCATATAACATTATTTAATGAGAGAAAAATTGCCATGTCTCTATACCAATATTATGCGGTAAACAATACAGGAAAACAGGTAAAGGATAAAATTGAAGCGCTATCATCCGAAGAAGCGATCTCCAAAATTCGGGGATTGGGTTATTTCCCTACCCGTGTAAAAGAAATAAATGTGCGCGGGAAATCATCGGAACAACAAGGAACAGCAACCCGTAAGAAAAAATTTGGTGAAATAAATATATCTGTTGGCGGAATAAAATCCAAACATTTGACGCTGTTTACACGACAATTGTCAACATTACAGGATGCGGGATTGCCTATAATCAGAAGTTTGCAAATACTTACCGCACAGCTTAAAAAAGGAACACTGAAAAGAACCGCGCAGAAAGTTATTGAAAGCATCGAAGGCGGAAGCACTTTCGCAGGAGCGCTTGCAAAACATCCGAGAGTATTTGATAAACTCTACGTGAATATTGTCAAAGCCGGAGAAGTGAGTGGTTCTTTGGACATCATTTTACGGAGACTGGCCGATTTCAGAGAAAAGATGGAGCGGCTTGTCAGAAAAATAATAACCGCGATGATCTATCCTTCAGTAGTGGTCGTTGTTGCTACCCTAATTCTTATAGGCCTTATGATCTTTGTTGTGCCAAGTTTTGCAAAAATATTTGATGAACTGGGATTAGATCTGCCTGCGCCAACGAGAATGTTGATTAATTTCAGCACCTTGCTTAAAACAAATTGGATGTATTTACCTGCAGTTCTGATAGGAATTTTTGTGTTTTACAAACTCGTGCGGATTATTAAGAAGGTCAGACTCCTCATTGACCGTGCCAAATTTAAGATCCCCATTTTTGGCGCGATAATTAACAAATCTACCGTTTCACGGTTTACCCGTACGCTGGCGACGTTGACATCAAGCGGCGTGCCTATTTTGGATGCGCTCATTAATTCAAAAGATACGACAGGAAATGCTGCCGTTGCTCATGCGATACAAAATATCCATGATAGTATTCGAAGCGGCGAAACTATTGCAAAACCGCTGCGTGAATCAAAGATTTGCAGTGAAATAGTAGTGAATATGGTCGAAGTAGGTGAGGAAACAGGCGAACTGGAAAAGATGCTTACAAAAGTAGCGGATAACTATGACGATGAAGTGGACAGGGCTGTTGAAGGGTTGGTAAGCCTGATAGAGCCGGTTATGATTGTATTTTTAGGGGGATCGGTTGGTTTTATCGTTATTGCGATGTTTCTGCCTCTGGTAAAATTAATGCAAAGTATCGGTGGGTAATAATAGTGATAATTTACTCCGGAATAAAAATAAATGTAAGAAAAGATGAGGTTACTCTTGATGGTGGCAGAAAAGTAATGAGGGAGGTAATCGACCATCCCGGTTCTGCTGCCATAATTCCTTTTATTACAAAAGATGAGATTATATTGATTAAACAATACCGGTATGCGGTAAATGAAACAATTTACGAAATTCCTGCCGGTACCCTTGATAAAGGTGAAACTTTCTTTGAATGCGCAAGCCGGGAACTTGAAGAGGAGATTGGGTATAAAGCGGGCATTCTTGAACCACTGTCCATTATTTATCCTTCACCGGGCATTTTGAGCGAAACGATGCATCTTTATAAAGCAACAGACCTGATTAAAACCAAAACAAATCATCAAGCGGACGAATCAATTAAAGGAATTATTCAGTTAAAACTGAAAGATGCATTTGAGTTGATAAAAAAAGGGGAGATCAGAGATGCAAAAACAGTGTGCAGTATTTTAATGTGCGGCAAAAATATTTTTTAAGAAGAAGTTTTTTTGATTTTAAGCAGTGGAAGATTTTTAGAACGTAAAATATTTTTTAAAAAATATAACCCATCAATTTCATTCCAGAACGTACCGCAACACTGTTTTCTTACCATACTATTTTCTCTTTCTTTATTTTTAAAAGATTTATATAGGTTCACCCATACTGAATAATATTTTTATAAACCTTTGAACGTATAACGATGAATCAAAAAAATGATAACCTCTCTATTTCGATAATAATTCCCGTATATAATGGGGAAAAACATATTGGAAGATGTCTGGATGCTGTATGTGCATCGAGTTATTCTCCCTGTGAAATTATTGTGGTGGATGATAATTCTACGGATAAAACTATTGATATTGCACGGCAAAAAGGAGTTATAGTGCACCAATTGCCGGAGAGAGCAGGCCCTGCCGTTGCAAGAAATTATGGGGCAAAACATGCAATGGGTGAGATTCTTTTATTTATCGACTCTGATGTCGAGGTGCGTAAAGATACCCTTGCGGCGGTTAACGAAGATTTCCGGCGTTATCCGAAAATAACTGCAGTTTTTGGCTCGTATGATGATACACCCTCCGAAGAAAATTTTCTCTCCCAATACAGAAATTTAATGCATCATTTTCATCATCAACAGGCACGTGAGGAGGCTTTTTCCTTTTGGGCAGGTTGTGGAGCTATAAAAAAGTGTGTTCTTATGGGAATAGGCGGATTTGACCAAAATCGTTACAAGAAACATTCTATAGAGGATATAGAATTAGGCTATAGATTATGCGCAAAGGGACATAAAATATTATTAGATAACCGTTTATTAGTAAAACATCTTAAGCAGTGGAAATTTATTCAAATGATACGAACAGATATTCTTCTGCGCGCGATTCCCTGGTCATATCTTATTTTGGAATCAAAATATATGCCAATGGATCTCAATCTTAAATTGCACCATAAAATAAGTACGATCCTAGCAGGGATAATGATTTTTTTAATGCCTCTTTTATTATTGCGAGGTGATGATTTATTTTCTTTTAATTTTGTTATGTTCATTGGTATTATTTTGTTTTCATTTTTGATCTTAAACAAGACGTTTTATGTCTTTTTTTTCAGGAAAAAGGGTATAGATTTTACCATAAAGGTTTTTCCCTTTCATGTTTTGTACTATTGTTATAGCGGCGCTTCATTTGTGTTATGTTGTTTTATTTATTATATAAGGTGTTTTAGGCGAATTGTGAAACGTGGCAGGCACACTCGAAACTATAAATTCAAATAATTCGTATCACTTTAGCTTTTTGAAAAAACATGATTTCTCAGCTATTCTGCAACCCTGACAGGGTTCTGAAACCCTGTCAGGGTTAAACCCGTAAGCAAGATTTACCTTATGTTGTCACAGTTTTTCAAAAAGCTAAAGTGATGCAATAATTCTGACAATTATCATGAAAAAAAAAGTCGTTGTTATTGGCGCTGGTCCCGCCGGGCTAACAGCAGCGTATGAGTTGTCGAAAAGAAATGTTGAAACAATATTACTTGAAAAGGAAAACTCCGTTGGAGGTCTTTCAAGGACTATTCGATACAAAAAATATTATTTTGACATTGGCGGACATCGTTTTTTCACTTTGTGGGAAGAAATAAACAGTTTCTGGAAAGAAATTCTCGGCAAAGATTTTCTGTATCGCAAAAGGCTTTCCAGGATATTTTTTCATAAAAAATTTTTCTCCTATCCCCTCCAACCCTTTAACACCCTACGCAATTTAGGATTGTTAAAGAGCCTTCTGATCATTTCCAGTTACCTCAAGGCGCATGTGTTTCCACTGCTGCCGGAAGATACCTTTGAAAGATGGGTTGCAAATCGCTTTGGCAGGTGTCTTTATCGGATATTTTTTAAGTCATATACGGAAAAAATTCTTGGAGTATCCTGTAAAGAGTTAGATGCCGAGTGGGCAGCGCAACGGATCAGCGGATTGTCATTCATAAGCGCAGTGAAACATTCCGTAATAAAGAAACAGAATCATTCCGAAAACGGAAAAACAATAAAGACGCTGATAGATGGTTTTTATTATCCGAAGTTAGGTCCGGGGATGATGTGGCAAAGACTGGCAGAGATTTCAGAAAGACAAGGAGCTACTCTCTATACAGGTGCAAATGTTGAGGGGATTTTTTGGAAGAATAACAGGATAAGGGCAATAGAAGTACTACAAAACGGAAAATATCAATATTTTGAAGGCACCCATTTTGTCAGCAGCATGCCGTTGCAGGAACTTATACGGAAAATGAAACCTGAGGCGCCTTCCGAGATTCTTGAAGCAGCGAATACATTACGGTATCGGGATTATATTACGGTAGTGCTTATGGTAAATAAGAGAGACGTATTTCCTGACAACTGGCTGTATATTCACGAACCAGATCTTAAGGTAGGAAGGATACAAAATTATAAGAATTGGAGTCCTGAAATGGTGCCGGATAACGGGAAAACCTGTCTGGGGTTGGAATATTTTTGCCAGGAAGGGGACGAATTATGGAATATGCCGGATCAGAAATTACTGGAATTGGGGATTCGGGAATTGTGTTCGATGGGATTTGCGCAGAGTAGTGATGATGTCGAGGATGGCACAGTACTTCATGTGCCGAAGGCATATCCGCTTTATAAGCTGGGATACCGGGAAAGTCTGTATAAAATTAAAGAATATTTGAAGACCATAGAAAATTTATATCTTATAGGTCGCAATGGAACCCATACATACAATAACCAAGATCACTCCATGATGACGGGAATGTTGGCGGCAGAAGATATATGTGCGGCAAATTGTACGATAGCGGAATCTGACAGACAATGCATAGAGATCTGATGGATAAGACTTCAAACGGGAATAACCATCCTGAACCGTGTCCAAAGGTGTTGATAAATGATGTTGTAGCAGATAAGAATTCGTTGCGTAAGCTGGTGGAGGCAGGGCGGACGGATGAGAGAATCGGCGTGATTGCCCCGGTTGTTTATTCGTATCATAATCCTGTTTCGATACAATGCTGCGGTTACCGAATAAATTATTGGATAGGGCGACTGAAGAAACTGAAGTATGGTCGTGACATATTTGTAAAAGAGAGTGATACGGTTTCAGAGGTGGATTCGCAGATAGGCTGTGCAAATCTGATAAAGGTAGTTGTTTTTAAAGAGATAGGACTTTTTCGAAGGATATACGATATTTATTTTGAAGAAACGGATTTTAACGTCAGGGCGTGGAGAAACAACTTCCGTGTGGTGGTGGTAAAAGATGCGAAGGTGTGTCATAAAGCGGCGTCAACCATGAATAAATACATTATGAAACGCGCCTATCTTCTCTTAAGGAATCTCTTCATCTTTGAGTTGCTCAATGCAGGAATGCGACATTTGATGGCATTTGTTCCCTATTTTTTCCTGGTGCATGTTCCTTATTTCCTTGTCTATGGAAGCGTGTATGGTTTGAATGTTAAATTTAAGGATACCAGGAATAAGTATGGCGGCGTTACTTCGAAGATTAAATCAGTGTAACTAATTAATGAAAATAATACAACTTGACTGGGTCTCAGGGATAGTGTATGCAACTCCACTCATCGGTTTCAAGATTAACCGCAATTTTGATTGTCGGTGGATTACGGCAACGCAGTGAACGATGTTTACAAGCCTTATTGGCTCAATCGTCTGACATGCAGTTTGACATTCTCATCATTGATATTGCACCGCAAACAATGCCTTTGGTAGGTTGTGATCATCCGTATGTCCGCTGCATCCGTTATCCAGATTGCCCATCTTACGCAACTGCAAAAGTCAAGGGCATTCAAAGCGCCACTACAGAGGTAGTCGCTTTTATCGAGGATCATGCGATTCCCGATGCGAACTGGGTGAAGGGTGTTCTGCGCGCATTTCAGCAGTCACCAGACATTGCCAGTGTTGTCTATACTTATAAAAATCTGAATCCGCAAACAGTGATCAGTAGGGCGTTCATGTTGTTCTCGTATGGTAGGTGGATGAATCCGGCATTTTCCGGCTATGTTGGCTCAGGCCCTAGCAACAATATTGCATATCGCCGGGCAGTGTTGCTGGAATTGGGTGACACACTTACCACCTACCTTGATATGGAATATGTTTTCCACCAGCGCTTCCAGGCTCAGGGATGGAAAATGTATAAAACCGCTGAGGCTGTCATTGCTCATGAGAACTGGGTACGCCTGCTGCCGGGATTGCGTGATATTGGCGTACATAGCCAATTTTCAGCTATTCGGAGGGTTAAGCTGAATCATTGGTCATTGATAAAACGCACGTTGTTTATCGGCGGGATGACGATATTCCCGTTGGTTCAATGTTGGAGGATGGGTAAAAGTCTGCGACCCTGTCCCGAATTATTTCGGGCATTTTTGTGCTATTTACCAATTTTTTTTCTTTTTTCCGTTTATGGAGCTTTTAAGGAAGCCATCGGGTATATGAATACTTCCAGAGATCTCAGGGTAGTGGTAACTGACAATGAACTTTTCATCCCGCGCGATGTCTGAAGGTGATTCCCATGCCTTACGTGTCAATTATTATTCCCGTGTACTATTCTGTTGATCGCATTGAGGCGAGTTCATACAGTCTGCAAGAGCAAAGTTTCATAATTGTTGTAGACAGCACATCTGATGGTGCAACCGCCAGTATGCGAGAAACCATGTACCTGAATATACGACCAGTGCGAAGTTCGTTGCGATTATTACCAAATTGTGGAAATGGGAAAGAATAGAGAGTTTGAAAGTATGGGATTTGACAATGAGCCCTTTTTTTCCGTTATTATTCCTACGCTTAAAAGACCGTCGAGGCGGTTGCAGAATTGTCTGGAAGCTTTGGCAGGTCAAAGCTTTCGCAGTTTTGAAATCATTGTGGTAGATGATGGCAGTGATTTCCCTCCGGGAGAAATCGTAGGGAATTTTGCCGATCGTTTAGATGTACAATTAGTGTTGAATAATCGATTAGGGCCTGCTTCGGCAAGAAATTTGGGCGCGAAAATGGCAAAAGGTAAGATGTTAGCATTTACTGATGATGACTGTGAACCTGCCCCTGATTGGCTGCAAAAGATGGCAGATAGTATTGTCATTACCAAAGAGAGTAATATTGCTCTTGGTGGACGTACGGTTAATGTTATGAATAACAACCTGTTCTCCATCGCAAGCCAATGCCTCATTTCGTATCTCTACAGTTATTTTCAAAATCGTCCGGGAAGATTTTTTACCACAAACAACATTGTTCTACCGGTAAAGCTTTTTGGTGAAATAGGCGGTTTTGATTATCGGATCCCTTTTGCTGCGGAAGATCGCGATTTGTTTGACAGGTGGCAGTATATGGGTTACGGGATGCAATATATACAGGAAGCCGTAGTTTATCATAAACATTCTTTTACTTTGTTCAGTTATTTGAAACAACACATGGCCTATGGGCAAGGAGCATTCTTTTATCATAGACTGCGTTCTGGCCGAAAACATTTACCGATTAATATTGATCAAAAAAAATTTTATTTAGGTATGATGCGATTTCCATTTTCTCACTTCAGAAATATTAAAGCGACACTAATAGTGTTGCTGCTAGTGATTTCTCAGGTGGCATATGCCATTGGATATTTTTTCGAGTGGGGTAGAAAGCCGTTGCATAAGTGAATTTGTTGATGCAGTGACCATGAAGTACGATAATAAAGGAGAGAGAATATATTCTATCCTTGATCTCGTATATAAAATGAAAAATATGATTCAGTTATATTTCTGATATTAATCAAGAGTTATACAAGGATAATTTATTGAAAAATGCCGGGACTTTCAATTACGATTTGCAACCGCAACTTGCCAGAGTATAAAGGTCGTAAAGCAACTATTCCGGAATATTCTCTTATGGATTATATATCAACGATACTGGAAAAGCAGGGATGTTCTGTTATAAGGGTGGTAGAAAATAAGATGGAGCTTAATCCGGAAGGAGTATTGTTGATATTTGGCAATGCAAACTGGTATCCGACTGTTTGTCGAATGCTGATGAAAATTCCCGCTCATAAACGACCTTTGACGGTTATTTGGCATACAGAGCCGCTTCCCCTTCCAAAAAAAGCACAATTGCCCAGACATTACCCCAATCTACGGGAAATAGGGAAAATATTACTTTGTGATGCGCGTGCAACTGATATTTATACAAATTATTTTCGATTACGCAGTTTGATAAAAAACGGTATCCCCGATATTCTTCTGGTATCTACACAGAGTCGCTGTGAATTTCTTTTTGAGAACGGTATTTCTTCTCATTGGATACCTCTTGGTTATTTTCCTTCTATGGGAAAAGATATGAATCTGTTTCGTGATATTGATATCCTTTTTCTCGGAGCACTTGATGTTTCCAGACGGAAGCGACTGATTAGACAGCTTCGGGAAAGAGATGTTAATCTGGCAACATTGGGTGATTGGTTTGATGAAGCCTGTTGGGGTGAAAATCGTACACAGATTATAAACCGTTCGAAGATATTTCTGAATATTCATAGAGTATATGGTGATTTGGCAGGATACCGGATGATTCTGGGAATGGCAAATAAATCGTTAATACTTTCGGAACCCATTTACAACCCGGCGCCATTTATTCCCGGAAAACATTATATCAGCGCAACGATAGAAGAAATGCCAGATGTCATTGATTATTATCTTAATCATGAACAGGAACGCGAACGAATCGCAAATGAAGGTCATGCCTTTTTAATGAATGAATTGCAATTAGAACATTCAATATTTCACATTCTGAAATTAATTATGGAATATCACAGGTAGGAAAATATGATTCCCATTCATCGTCTATATTTTGGACTAGTATAATGATTCCATAATAACATTGCAATGTGATTCTTTTTGTGGCATACTTCCCTCAAGAAAGGAGGCGAAGATGCCATTTGAAAGAAAAAGACCACGTATCATATTAAATCACGAAGAAACA
>Ga0194127_10000205_pt1 | contig 94536 bp, 87 predicted proteins | sample TA2KigC100mmetaG_FD_148624 | JGI IMG/M metagenome (GOLD analysis project Ga0194127, IMG submission 148624) | Freshwater microbial communities from Lake Tanganyika, Tanzania - TA2015036 Kigoma Deep Cast 100m | ecosystem: Environmental > Aquatic > Freshwater > Lake | place: Tanzania: Lake... | reverse complement strand
GCGAGAAAGGAGAGAAGGGAGAAAAAGGTGAAGTTGGGGCAGTCGGCGCAAAAGGTGATACAGGTTTAACTGGAGCAACTGGATTAACAGGGGCGACAGGATTAACAGGAGCAACTGGATTAACAGGAGCAACTGGATTAACAGGACCGACAGGTGCTACTGGTGCAACAGGAGCGACAGGATTAACAGGGCCGACAGGTGCTACTGGTGCAACAGGAGCGACAGGATTAACAGGAGCAACTGGATTAACAGGAGCGACAGGTGCAACGGGAGCAGCAGGTGCCACGGGCGCATCAGGTGCCACGGGCGCAACTGGAGCTACTGGGCCTTCAAATGTTCAAGTAGCAAATATTGCGACCTTCACTCTTGCAACATCTTCAATAAATGTTTCGTCAAATAGTAATTTCTTTGGAAGCCTTGTGGGTGGAGCTAGCTACAAGTTTGAAATTATTGTAAGAGCACAATCCAACTACAATGAAGGAAGAGTTGGACTAAATTTATTATCTAGCGGAGAAGGAAATACGGTCAATTATTTGTACACAACATCGAGTGTGACAGAACAAAAAGATGGTAATCCATGGAGGGGATATCAATTCAATGTAATCGGAACCATCGTGGTAGGAATTGGTGGATCCTCGCTTGCGGTCTCGCTAATTGATGGAACAGCCGCCTCAGGAACTTATCCAATTACTGCTACGGGTTTGGCCCTAATTACTTTGGTAGGAAGTGTCACTGGATGATTTAGAAAAGATTGGAGCGGGCGACGGTAATCGAAACCGCGTGGCTAGCTTGGAAGGCTAGGGCTCTACCATTGAGCTACGCCCGCACTTTTTATCTTTCTAAGGGGGTGCTAATGCTCCTCCTTAGGGGCGCAAGGGTAGCGCTTGGGGTAATTACTTGTGAATTTTTCATCTAGACTCTGCTTCCTGCGCCGCGGGGCGTAGCGTAGTGGCTAGCGCGCCTGCTTTGGGAGCAGGAGACCGTGGGTTCGAATCCCTCCGCCCCGACCAGTTATACCTCTTCGTCTTAAGTCAGGAGCCATGTGAAAAGCGCTGTTGAGACAATCTCAAAGACTCGAGTTCGTATTTTAATTGATGTCGATTTCACAGATCTTGAGCCACACATTAAGACGGCATATCAAAGCATTTCAGAGCGCATTGTTATCCCAGGTTTTCGCAAAGGAAAAGTTCCAAGAGCGATGATTGATCAAAGAGTTGGCCGCGGAGCAGTCCTTGATGAAGCTATTAATAACGGCCTGCCAGAGTTTTATAGCCAGGCTGCTAGAGAAAATGATCTTCTAGTTCTTGGCCGGCCAAGTGTTGATATCAAAGAGCTTAAAGATAATGAGGCAGTTAAATTTGAAGTTGAAGTAGATATTAGGCCTGAAGTTATCCTGCCTGATTTTTCAAAGATCGAAATTAGCGTTGATGATGTAGCCGTTAGTGATGATGATGTAAAAGAGCAGATTGAAGCTTTGAGAATTCGCTTTGGAACCCTTACTACTGTCGAAAAAGATGTTGAGAAGGGCGACTTTGTCACCATTGATTTGAGTGCGAAAGTTGATGGCGCAGAGATTGAAGGCGGAAGTGCTAATGGCATCTCCTATGAAGTTGGCTCAAATCGCATGGTTGATGGCCTTGATGAGGCTTTGATTGGAATGAAGCTAGAGCAGGTAAAGAAATTTACTACTCAATTAGTTGGAATGGATGAAGGTCAGAGCGGCGAAGTCGAGGTCACGTTAAAGGCCGTTAAAAAGCGCGAACTTCCTGAACTAAACGATGAGTTTGCAAAGCTTGCAAGTGAATTTGAAACACTTGCCGAGTTAGATGCCGATGTCAGGCAGCGCCTATCTCGTCTAAAGGCGATGGAGCAGGGCGCTCAAGCAAGAGATAATCTCTTGAAATTGCTACTAGAAACAGTTGAAATTTCAGTACCTGAAAATCTTGTAAAAGAAGAAGTTGATGCTCACCTGGAAAAAGTAAATCGCTTAGAAGATAGCGCGCATAGAAGTGAGGTAAGCCTTGAGATCACTAATTCTCTTAAAGCTGATTTCTTGTTGGACACAATTGTTAAGAGCGAAGCAGTTCAAGTCTCGGAGGCAGAGCTCACCGAATACTTAATTAGAAGCGCTGCTAGATATCAGATGAGCCCTGATCAATTTGCGCAACAGATTTCTCAAGCTGGCCAGATTCATGCCCTGATGGCTGAGGTTGCAAGGAGCAAAGCCCTAGCTGTAGTTCTAGAGCGAGTCGGGGTTAAAGATGCCTCAGGTCGAAAAGTTGATTTAGCTGCCCTTGCTCCAAAGCAAGAGAGTGAATCTGAGCAGTAGTTTCTCTGCTCTAAGCGAACAAACCACCTTTTTGCATATTGCAGGAAGCATTTTTCTATTCTTGGCGTTAGCCTAACGGACATAGAAATGTATATCAGGAGGAATTAGTGGAGCTCATAACCCCCCGTATGGCCAGTAGTCAAGGCGGCGGATTAGATGATCAGGTCTATAACCGATTACTAAAAGAGAGAATTATCTTTCTTGGTTCTGTGGTCGAAGACAGTATGGCCAATGCAATTGCTGCCCAAATGTTATTACTTGCAGCAGAAGATCCTGATAAAGATATCTACCTTTATATTAATTCACCTGGCGGTTCAATCTCTGCCGGTATGGCGATCTATGACACTATGCAATACATCAAAAACGATGTAGCAACAGTTGGTATGGGCCTTGCAGCTTCTATGGGTCAATTCCTGCTATGTGCAGGAGCTCCTGGAAAGCGCTACGCGCTGCCACATGCTCGCATCATGATGCACCAACCATCAGGCGGTATTGGTGGAACAGCATCTGATATCAAGATTCAAGCAGAGCAGATGTCATTTACTAAGAAGAAGATGGCGGAGTTAATTGCTTTTCACACTGGTCAGAAGATGGAGACAATCACAGCAGATTCTGATCGTGATCGTTGGTTCAATGCCGAAGAGGCTAAGGAATATGGCTTTGTTGATCATGTTGTTAAATCTGCAGGCCAAGTATCAGGAAGCGGTGGTACAGCGCGATGAAAATAAACGATATTCAAGGCCGTTATGTTCTTCCAACAATTGAGGAGAGAACTACTTATGGTTATAAGCGCCTTGATCCTTACACCAAGTTATTTGAAGAGAGAATTATTTTTCTAGGCCAGGGAATTGATGACACTGTGGCCAATGATGTTATGGCTCAGTTATTGACTCTAGAGTCAATGGATCCTGATAGAGACATCATGATGTATATCAATTCTCCTGGTGGCTCATTTACCGCCCTAACTGCAATCTATGACACGATGCAATTTGTTAGACCAGATGTCATGACAATTTGTCTTGGACAAGCTGCCTCTGCTGCTGCAGTTTTACTTGCTGGTGGAACTGCCGGAAAGCGTTATGCGCTAGAGCATTCAAGGATTTTGATTCACCAGCCATATAGCGAGGGTGGCGGTCAAGGCTCTGATATTGAGATTCAAGCAAGAGAAGTCTTGCGGATGCGCGAATTGCTTGAGGAGATTCTTGCTAAGCACTCTAAGAAGAGTAAAGAAGATATCGGCAAAGATATTGAGCGCGACAAGATTCTTACCGCAGCAGAAGCTGTTGAGTATGGTCTTGTTGATCAAATTCTTGCCTCAAGAAAAGCCTCTGTTACTAAGTAGGGGTAATTACTCTCAGGGCGAACGCGTTTAGCCATCTCTTGCTGGGCTAGAGGATTTATTCTTATCTTCTTCCCCTTTAGAAAGTAGGCTCATCTTGACTCGCATCGGTGAAAGCGGCGATCTGCTTAAGTGTTCATTCTGTGGCAAGACTCAGAAGCAAGTTAAGAAGTTAATTGCTGGTCCTGGCGTCTATATCTGCGATGAATGTATCGATCTCTGTAATGAGATTATCGAGGATGAGTTAAGCGAAGCAAGCACCGCTGGGATTCAAGAGCTTCCAAAACCACAAGAGATATATGAGTTTTTAGATCAGTATGTAATTGGCCAAGATAGAGCAAAGAAGTCGCTCTCAGTTGCGGTCTATAACCACTATAAGAGAATTAAAGGACCAGATCGCCGGATCGAAGATGGCGTGGAATTATCAAAGAGCAATATCTTGCTTCTTGGTCCAACCGGATGTGGCAAGACTCTTCTAGCTCAAACCCTTGCTCGCATGTTAAATGTTCCTTTTGCAATTGCTGATGCAACAGCTCTAACAGAGGCAGGCTATGTTGGCGAAGATGTTGAAAACATTCTGCTTAAGTTAATTCAAGCAGCTGACTTTGATGTGAAAAAGGCAGAGACTGGAATTATCTATATCGATGAAATCGATAAGGTGGCAAGAAAAGCTGAGAACCCATCAATTACCAGAGATGTTTCAGGCGAGGGAGTTCAGCAAGCTCTTCTTAAAATTCTTGAGGGAACTACCGCCTCAGTTCCACCGCAGGGCGGCAGAAAGCACCCTCACCAAGAATTTATTCAAATCGACACTAGCAATGTGCTCTTTATTGTTGGTGGCGCTTTTGCAGGGCTTGAAAAAATTATTGAAAACCGCAAAGGCAAAGCTGGCGTTGGCTTTAATGCCACGCTGCAGAGTGAGAAAGAAAAGAAAGCCCAAGATTTATTTGCAGATGTTATGCCAGAGGATCTCCTTAAATTTGGCATGATTCCAGAGTTCATCGGCCGCCTTCCAATTGTGACCTCAGTCGAAGCTTTAGATCGCGCAGCTCTGCTTAAGATTCTAACCGAGCCAAAGAATGCGCTGGTTAAGCAATATCAGCATCTCTTTGAGATGGATGATGTGGAGTTTGAAATTACTGAAGAGGCACTTGAAGTTGTGGCGGATCAGGCGATTGCCAGAGGCACTGGCGCTAGAGGACTTAGAGCCATCATGGAAGACGTTCTGCTTCCTGTGATGTATGAGGTGCCAAGTAGAAAAGAAGTTGGCAAAGTTCTAATCACCCCTGAGGTAATAAGTGATAAAGCAGCGCCAAAATATCTCGAACGCGGTCCAAATAACCCAAAGCGTTCGACTAAACGAGGCGAAGAGAAGACCGCGTAATAATCGGTAGTATCTACATCTTATGTCTGAGCTACCTGCGCAATTTAATCCGAGCCAGATTGAATCTGAGCTATATCAAAAGTGGCTTAGCGCTGGATATTTCACAGCGAATGCAGATTCAGGGAAAGAGCCCTTCTCAATAGTTATTCCGCCGCCAAATGTCACTGGCAGTCTTCATATTGGCCATGCGCTAGATCACTCGATACAAGATTTATTAAGTCGAATGAAGCGAATGAAAGGCTTTGAAGTTTTATGGCTACCTGGCATGGATCATGCGGGAATTGCCACTCAAAATGTTGTTGAGAAACAATTAGTAGCAACGGGAGTAAGTAGACATGATTTGGGAAGAGAAGAGTTTGTAAAAAGAGTTTGGAAGTGGAAAGAAGAATCAGGCGGAGCAATCTTGGGCCAGATGAAACGCCTAGGAGATAGCGTTGATTGGTCGCGCGAGAGATTCACAATGGATCAGGGCCTCTCTGATGCAGTATTAACGATCTTTAAGCAGCTCTTTGATGCAGGATTGATTTATAGGGCAGAGAAGATTATTAATTGGTGCCCGCGTTGCTTAACTGCGCTCTCTGATATTGAAGTTGAACATAGCGATGATGCTGGAGAGTTTGTGCAGGTGAGATATGGCGACGATGAGGTGAGTATCACGGTTGCCACAACTCGCCCTGAAACAATGCTTGGCGATGGCGCTGTTGCAGTTAATCCAAAAGATGAGCGTTATAAGCACCTCATTGGTAAATCAGTTCTTCTTCCCCTAGTTAATCGCATGATTCCAATCATCGCCGATGAGTTAGTTGAACCTGACTTTGGAACGGGGGCAGTTAAAGTCACAGCCGCCCATGACCCAAATGACTTTGAGATGGGAATGCGCCACAACGTTCCGCTAATTGTGATTATGAATGAAGCTGGAGTTATGGAGGGAACTGGCACTGAATTTGATGGCATGGATCGCTTTGATGCAAGAGTTGCAGTAGTTGAAAAACTTCGCCAGATGGGAAGAGTTGTCTCTGAGAAGCGTCCTTACATTCACGCCGTTGGCCATTGCTCGCGCTGCGAAACAACAGTTGAGCCTCGTTTATCTAAGCAATGGTTTGTCAAAGTTGCTCCTCTTGCTAAAGCTGCAGCAGATGCAGTTCGTGATGGAAGAGTAAAGATTGATCCCGAATCTATGGAGCCAAGATATTTTGAGTGGGTCGATAACATGCATGATTGGTGCATCTCGCGCCAACTCTGGTGGGGACATCGCATCCCAGTTTGGTATGGCCCAGATGGAGATTTAATTGTTTTAGGTCCAAATCAAAGCGCTCCTAAGGGATATGAACAAGATCCTGATGTTTTGGATACTTGGTTTTCATCTGCGCTCTGGCCATTTTCAACTCTTGGTTGGCCAAATAAAACTGATGATTTAAAGAAGTTTTATCCCACCAGCGTATTGGTAACTGGCTATGACATTCTATTCTTCTGGGTAGTAAGAATGATGTTATTTGGCTTATTTGCTATGGATGGAGTTGTTCCATTTAAAGTTATCGCTCTTCATGGCCTAGTTCGAGATAAACATGGCAAGAAGATGAGTAAATCTCGGGGAAATACCGTAGATCCATTGGAGTTTATGGATAAGTATGGTTCTGATGCGCTGCGCTTTACCTTGGTACGCGGAGCTAATCCTGGAACAGATCAAGCACTTGCTGAGGAGTGGATTGCAGGATCTAGAAACTTTGCTACAAAAGTTTGGAACGCTGCGCGCTTTGCCATGATTAATGGCGCGCATGTAAATGGCGAGCTACCAGATAGATCTGAGCTCAACCATATTGATCGCTGGATTTTAAATCGTCTCGATAGCACTATTGCTAGCGCTGATAAGGGCTATGAAGCCTTTGAATTTGCTAAGGCTAGTGAGGAGATTTATCACTTTGCTTGGGATGATTTATGTGATTGGTATTTAGAGCTAGTTAAAGAAAGTTTTGCCAAAGGGGGAGAGCAGGCTGATAAGAGCCGCAGAGTCTTAGGTCATGTTCTAGACCAACTACTTCGTCTTATGCATCCATCGATGCCATTTATTACTGAAACCATTTGGTGTGAGTTAACCGGGGGGGAATCCCTTGTTATCGCCAAATGGCCCGCATTAAGTAAAGCCGTGCCAGATGTTGCAGCCAATAAAGTAGTTGGCGATATGCAAGTTCTTATCACTGAGATTAGAAGATTTAGAAGCGAGCAGGGGATTAAGACGTCGGCAAGAATAAATGCTCAAATTTCAGGTTTATCAGGAGATCTACTTAATTATGAAGATAAAATTAGATTCTTAGTTCGCCTCGATAAGCCGGCAAGTGATTTTAAAGAGAGCGCAAGGATTGAGATTGGCCAATTTATTATCGCATTTGACCTTAGAGGAGCAATTGATGTTAAGGCAGAGCGAGCAAGGCTAAGTAAAGATCTTGAGAGTATTAAGAAGGATCTGCAGAGCGCAGTTGTTAAGTTAGAAAATGAAAACTTTATGGCAAAGGCTCCGATGGAAGTTGTTAAAGAAATTAGAGAGCGGATGGAGTTTTGTGAGAGTGAAATTACTCGAATCAACACTCTTCTTGCTGCGCTTCCAAAAGAATAAAGATGAGCTCTGCCGAAGATCTCTCACGCCTTGATGCCATTGAAAAAGCGCTACTTAACAGATGGCCAGAAACTAGAATTGCTCCAACGCTTGAGCGAATCTCAACTTTAGCTGATTACCTAGGTTCACCTCAGCTCTCTTATCCAACAATTCACATCGCTGGAACCAATGGCAAAACCACAACTACGCGCTTAATTGATTCACTCTGTTTTGAATTGGGGATGCGCACCGGAAGATTTACTAGCCCTCATCTAGAGAGTTTCTTAGAGCGAATCACTATAAACGGCCAATCAATAACTCCAGAATTTATGATTGCAACCTATAACGATATTGCGCCATATCTAGAGCTAGTTGATTCCAAGATGACTAACAAGCTCTCATTCTTTGAATCGATGTGCGCACTTGCTTTTGTTGCCTTTGCTGAATTTCCGGTCGATGTTGGAATCTTTGAATGTGGGATGGGGGGAGAGTGGGATTCGACCAATGTTATTAATGGCTCGGTAAATGTGATTACTCCAATAGGTTTTGATCATATGGAGTATCTAGGAGATACGCTTGAAAAGATTGCTCAAACTAAATCAGGAATTATTAAGCAAAATTCCTTTGTAGTTCTAGCTGAGCAAGAAAGTGATGTGGCAGCTGTTTTGATGCGAGCTTGCGCTAAGGCTGATTCCACTCCAATAAGGTCAGGTATTGAATTTAGCCTCAAATCAAGGGCTCTGGCTCTAGGTGGTCAGATGCTTACTATCTCTGGTGTTTATGGACAGTATGAAGATTTATATCTTCCGCTCTATGGCCAGCATCAGGCAGGTAATGCCGCTACAGCTCTTGCTGCCGTTGAAGTCTTTGCAGGTGAGACAAAGCTCGATGAAGAAATTGTGCGCCAGGCATTTGCTAACGCCACATCACCTGGAAGATGTGAGATTGTTGGGAGAAACCCCACCATCATCATTGATGCGGCCCATAATCCTCATGGCGCAGAGTCTTTGAAAAAGACTATCAGTGAGGAATTTGATTTCGCAGCGCTAATTGGAGTCATTGCTCCCATGGGAGATAAAGATGTGACCGGTATTCTTGAAGCACTTGAGCCCGTTTTAGATCGAGTGATAGTAACTAGAAATAGCTCGCATCGCGCTGCAGATGTAGATGAACTAAAATCCCTTGCTATGGAGATTTTTGGAAGTAATCGAGTCACTGCCTCCGATGATTTAGAGCAAGGCATCACTCAAGCAGTAGATATGGCAAGAACTGGTAATGCCCTTAATGATTCAAACACCGCAGTCTTAATTGCTGGATCAGTTGTTAGCGCCGGTGAGGCCAGGGCAATAATTCGAAGAAAGGGAATCTAAAGGCCATGAAGATGCTTGCCAGAAGTGTTTTGATTATGGAGTTTTTAATCATTGGCTTTGCTCTTCTTGTTGCTAAAGATCTTTCAACCACAAATAGTCTTTACTTTGGCGCGCTAATTGCGCTCTTAGCTTTTTTCTCATCGGGACTTTTGAAATATAAAGTTGGCTGGGCTTTAGGTTGGCTAACCCAGATTCTGCTTATTGCATATGGTTTCTTTATCCCAACGATGTTTATTCTGGGATCCCTATTTCTTGGACTCTGGGTGGCGGCAATAATCTTGGGTCGAAAGGGCGAGGCGGCCAAAGCGGCCCAGATAGCCAAGGCAGAAGGGCCAGATTCGGGCAGTTAGAAATGCCCATAGACTTACCCCGTGAGTAACTCATCAACGCCAGCAGAGCGCACCCTGATCTTGGTTAAACCAGATGGAGTGCGTCGTGGTTTAGTTGGCGAGGTCATCAGTCGTATTGAGAGCAAGGGATATAAAATCGCTGCACTTAGAATGCTAACTGCAGATGAAGATCTTCTAGCTACTCATTACGCAGAACATCAAGGCAAACCGTTCTATGAACCGCTTCTAGAATTTATGTCCTCAGGTCCAATCGTTGCGATGATTGCTGAAGGCCAGAGAGTTATTGAGGGCTTTAGATCTCTAGCAGGAGCGACTGATCCCACACTTGCCTCACCTGGTTCAATTCGGGGAGATTTAGCCCGTGATCAAGGGACCAAAGTTGTGCAAAATATCGTGCATGGCTCTGATTCAGTTGAATCAGCGCAGCGTGAGATAAAGATTTTCTTCCCTAACTTGTAAGGAGCGATTAAATGGCAAAGTTCAAAACTGACTGGTCCGTCCTAGGACGAGATATGGCTATTGATTTAGGAACAGCAAATACCTTGGTCTATGTTCGTGGCAGAGGTATCGTTCTCAATGAGCCAAGTGTGGTTGCCGTTAATCAAGATACTGGCGCAGTTCTTGCAGTTGGAGCTGAAGCCAAGAAAATGATTGGAAGAACGCCAGGAAATATTGTTGCCATTCGCCCTCTTAAAGATGGCGTTATTGCAGACTTTGATACCACTGCACTAATGATTAAGTATTTTATCCGCCAAGTTCATAAGCGCACCTATCTTGCAAAGCCAAGAATTGTTATCTGTGTTCCTTCAGGAATTACTGGAGTTGAGCAGCGCGCGGTCAAAGATGCTGGATATGAAGCGGGAGCTCGAAAGGTTTACATAATTGAAGAGCCAATGGCAGCAGCAATTGGCGCTGGTCTTCCAATCCATGAACCAACTGGAAATATGGTGGTTGATATCGGCGGTGGAACTACAGAGGTTGCCGTGATTTCACTTGGCGGGATTGTCTCTGCCCTCTCTATCCGTGTTGGTGGAGATGAGATTGATCATGCCATTATTAACTGGGTTAAGAAGGAGTTCTCACTATTACTTGGTGAGCGCACTGCTGAAGAGATAAAGATGGCAATTGGATCTGCATATCCTCTTCGTGATGAACCAGATGCTGAAATTAGAGGAAGAGATTTAGCAACCGGGCTACCAAAAACAATCGTAGTTTCATCTGAGGATATTCGTAAAGCAATTGAAGAACCAGTCAATGCAATTATTAATGCTGTTAAGGGAACCCTTGATAAGACTCCACCAGAGTTGGCGGCTGATTTGATGGATCGCGGCATTGTGTTAACTGGCGGGGGAGCACTTCTTAAAGGCTTAGATGAGAGATTGCGCCATGAAACAAATATGCCGATTCACATTGCAGATAGACCACTAAATGCTGTGGTTGAAGGATCTGGAAAGTGCGTTGAAGAGTTTGAGGCGCTAGAGAAAGTTCTGATCTCCGAGCCTCGCCGTTAGTTAACTCATGGCAACTCGAGGCTCTAATAGAAGTAGGCTCCTCTGGGTCTCACTACTTGTGACCTCACTTTTTATTATTACTCTTGACTTAAGAGGGGTAAGTCTTCTCTCATCGCTTCGAAGTGGAACTCAAAGTGCTTTAGCCCCTGTTGAGCGCCTAGCAAATAATTTCTTCTCACCAGTTGGTGATTTCTTCTCAGAGGTTGGTAATTTAGGTAGAAGTAAAGCAAAAATAGAGAAGTTAGAAGAAGAGAATCAAGAGTTAAAGAGTCAAGTTATTTTGAATGAAAATACGCTAGCGCAATTAGAGTCGCTAAAAGGCGTTTTGGATCTGGCTGGCAAAGCTCGCTATAAGACAGTGTCTGCAAGAGTGATTAGCAAAGGTGGAACGGGGACATTTAGTGAAACTATAGTTTTAGATATCGGCAGTGATTCTGGAGTACGACGAGATATGACAGTCATTGCAGCGGGCGGGCTTGTCGGGGTGGTTAAATCAACAACAGCCTCATCATCAATTGTGCTTTTAATGAATGACCCATCTTTTCGAATTGGCGTAAGGGTTGCTGGAAAGCAAGATATGGGAATCCTGCTTGGCCAAGGCGATAAGAGCTACTCACTACAGATGCTAAGTGCAACATCAGCAATCAGCGTCGGTGATGTTTTGCTGGCACGTGGAAGCTCTGGAGATAAGCCTTTTGTTCCAGGGGTTCCAGTTGGAAGAATTAGTTATGTTGAAAATACCGTTGGCCAATTAACAAAAGAGGGAAGGGTTAATGGATTTGTAGACCTAAATTCTCTCTCAGTGGTGAGCGTAGTCTTATCAGCAGTTGCCGGAGATCCTGGCGATGCCTTAGTGCCTAAGGCCCCAAGGCCTGCTCCAACAGTTACGGTATTTGTAACACCTAGCCCGACGCCAAAGGAATAAGGCTATGGAGATTAATCGCCTTCCTAAAGTCATACTGATTTTCTTAACTCTCTTTCTAATTCAAGAAGCTTTAATAAGTCAGATTAATTTTCTAGTCGCAGGATTTTCACTCTATCTTGCATTTTTTATGGCTTGGGTAATTCAAGATCAGAGAAATAGCGCGGTAGTTACTGGATTTATTGCTGGTTTGATTCTGGATCTATCGCCAACTCTTGAAGCACCTTTTGGGCTATGGACACTAGTGCTAACCTCAATGAGTTATCTGCTAGCAAGTAATGTTAGAGCAGCGCTAGATGCTGAGTTAAGTCCGCTCGTAATGCTGAGCGTTACAGTTTTAGCGAGCTCATTTGCTTTAATTCTTTTCTTATTAATTGGCGCGATCTTGGGTCAAGAAGTTGGCTCTGCCTCATATCTAACTCGAAGCATCGCAGGAAATGCTCTCTGGGGCGCGCTACTTTCACCTCTGTATATCCCGCTTGCCATGAAGCTACATAAAGTCACACTAACCGCAAGGCAGCGATAAATGAGAGATCGTTCAGCGCTAACACTTCTGGTTGCCCAAGTATTGGTCATCTCGCTAATGCTCTCTTTATTTGGTCGACTCTTTTATCTTCAGATTGCAGACGGTCCTCGCTATCAAGAAGCTGCACTTGATATTCAAAGTAGGGATATCGTCACACCAGCTCTTCGTGGATTGATTGTCGATCATGAAGGAAATGCTCTTGTAACCAATAAAGCAGGGCTAATGGTCACAGCCGATAGATCAGTTCTAGATAAGTTAGAAGATAAAGGCGTTTCAGTATTAACGAGAGTGGCAGAGGTTTTAAAACTGGAATATAGCGATATCTACACCAGAACTAGGCTCTGCGGCGAGCTAGCAAGTGGAGAGCGAAATGGATGCTGGAATGGAAATCGCTATCAACCAATTCCAATAACCAAAGATGCAAGCGAGAATCAAGTATTTACTATTCTAGAAAAATCGGACCTCTTTCCTGGAATCGATGCGAAGCCAGTCTCAATCCGCTCCTATCCATCACTTGCCGGGCAGAAAGCTACCCATGTATTGGGTTATTTGGGGCCAATTACCGAAAAGAATCTAAATAACGAAGAAGGAAAACGATATTATCGAAATGAGTTAATTGGTAAAGCTGGAATCGAATTGCTCTACGATGAACAACTTCGTGGAGTTCCTGGAATAAGGACCGTAATTGTCGATCGCAAAGAAATATTTAGACAGGAATCACTCAATAGAGCGCCAGTTGCCGGTAATCATCTAGTTTTAAACCTGAATGCTAAATTACAAGCAGCAGTTGAAGTAGAACTCAAAGATGCTGTCTTTCGTGCAAGGGCTAATGGATATCGTGGAGATTCTGGAGCTGCCATTGTTATGGATGTGAAGACTGGCGAAGTTCTAGCGATGGCGTCATATCCTGATTATGATTTAAACATTTGGGAAAATGGAATCACTGTTAAGCAGGCAAGAGATCTCTATAGCGAAAAGAGCGGAGTACCTGCCCTTTCACGGGCGATTCAAGGCGAATTTGCTCCAGCCTCAACATTTAAAGTCGTTTCACTCTCTGCTGCAGTTGATGCTGGATATAGCCTGAAAACTACCTATGAGTGTCCAGGTGAAGTTCAAATCGGAGATAGAACTTTTAAGAATTTTGATAGCAAGGCTGCCGGACGAATTAGTATGACAACAGCTATGGCGATATCTTGCGATTCAATCTGGTATCAAATTGCATATGACGAATGGGTCCGAGATGGTGGGTTAAAGCCAAAGCCAAGCCCAAATGATTACTTCTTCGATTCAGCAAAGGGATTTGGAGTAGGAAAAAAGACCGGAGTTGATCTTCCTTCCGAGTTATCTGGGCGTCTTCCAGATAGGCAGTGGAAGTTAAACTGGTATGAAAAGAATAAGGATTTCTACTGTAATTACACCGAAAAAGCCAAGAAATCTCAGCTCACGCCATATTTAATTGAGATTGCCCGAGAGAATTGCCTTGATGGCGACAAAGTCAGAGCGGGAGATATGGTCAACTTCTCAATCGGCCAGGGAGATACTTTGATGACGCCATTGCAATTAGCTGTGGCCTATTCAGCTCTTGCTAATGGTGGCAAATTAATGGTGCCAAAGATTGCTAAGGCGATTATTGAACCTAGTGGCAGAGTAGTAAAAGAATTTAAACCGGAAGTTAGCGGCCGTCTTCCAATCAAGAAATCAACTCTAAAATTTCTACAAAATTCCCTTCGAGCAGTGGTTACCTCAGGAACTGCAGCTGGAGCATTTTCTGGAGTAGGAGTTGAGGTAAGTGGAAAAACTGGAACCGGTCAGGTGTTTGGTAGAAATCTTGATGGCTCAAGTAAGGATGACACTTCTTGGTTTGCCTCTTTTGCTCCAAGTAAGAAACCAGAATATGCCGTTGTGATGATGGTGAGTCAGGGTGGTTTTGGTGCCAGCACTAGTGGTGTTGGAGTGAGAAAAATCTACGAACATATCTTTGGCACCAATGGTCGAGTGGCAATATTTCCTAATGGAACACCGAAAAAACTTCCAAGAATTGATTCTGCAAAGGTAGCGCTGCCATGAAAATTTCCCTAAGAGGTCAGAGTAAGAAAGGATTCTTTGCAGGAACAGATCAAGTCTTGAACTTGGCAGTATTTATGCTGCTCTTGATTGGCATTGTCTTGGTCTATGCCGCAACTAGAGATTGGTTTGCTGCTAATGGACTAGATCCGGAGTACTACCTAAAGCGCCAGATAGTTAATGTCATTATTGGTATTGCACTGGCCTATGGCACAACTCTTATTGATTACCGCCTTCTTCGGGCCTACACACCATTTCTCTGGGGCTTTGGCGTATTAGGTCTTATTGCAGTATTGATTCCTGGACTTGGTTCAACAGTTAATGGCGCTCGCTCTTGGATTTCATTTCCAGGGGGCCTGCAATTTCAGCCAGCAGAGCTAGCAAAGATTTCTATTATTGTTGGAATGGCTCTCATTCTCTCAGAGCGCATGGCAGGAGAGGATCGACCAAGTGATAGGCAGGTCTTGCAAGCGCTAGGAGTTGCAACGCTTCCAATTATTTTGATTGTTGCTCAGCCAGATTTAGGAACTGTGCTAATTATCTCTGCAGCGGTGATAACAATGATTGCACTCTCCGGCGCATCTCTTTATTGGGTGATTGGACTTCTAATTGCCGGAGTAGCTGGCGTCTATATTGCAATTGCTAGCGGCGAAGTGAGTGAGTATCAATTAAATCGCCTAAAATCTTTTGTTGATCCGTCAGCAGATCCGCAGGCAAGTGGCTATCAATTAAGACAAGCTCGTATCACTATTGGTTCAGGCGGATTACTTGGTAAAGGTTTGTTTGATGGGCCGCAGACCAATGGACGATTTGTTCCAGAGCAACAGACAGACTTTATTTTTACAGTCGCGGGCGAGGAGTTAGGTTTTCTTGGTTCATCATTTATTTTGCTGCTTTATTTCATAGTATTGATGCGAGCCTTTGCTATCGCAAGAGCTACCACAGATCTCTTTGGCAAAATGGTCTGTATCGGTGTTGTTGCTTGGTTCTCATTTCAAATCTTTGAAAATATTGGAATGACGATGGGGCTTATGCCAATGACTGGGGTTCCTCTCCTATTTCTCTCATATGGGGGCTCTGCAATGTTTGCCAATTTAATCGCTATTGGCCTATTGCAAAACGTCTATCAAAGGACGCGATAAGCGCTGCTTTTTGCGCCTAATTAGGCGAAGGCTTTAACTATCTGCCATACTTTCCCAGTTCGAAGTCGCCTCAGGTTCTTGAGGTCGCCAAGACCGCTCTTTAGGTGCGGTCGGCAGATCCGGAAAAAAAGGCGTCACCACAGATTTTTTAGCAAATGCTTTTAACAAAAGCGTTTATGAAAACTTATAAGAAGGATTTGATCGTATGGCCGAAGAGCCAAAAAAAGTGCGTAAGCGCGCTGTAAAGAAAAGCGCGAGTAAGGCAGTAGAACAGAGCGAGAGCGCTCCTGCTGCTAATGAGAAGAAATCAAAAGCCGGGGTAATCCCAGCTCCAATATTTCAAGCAGCTCCCGTTGCTGCCGCCCCAAAGGCAAAGGCAGCTACAACAAAACCTGCTGCAAAGAGCTCAACTGAAGTCTCTGGTGAGAGTGAGGCGGAGAGAGAAAATCGCCGACGCCGTCGTCGCAGGGGAGGCCGTTCTCGTCGCAGGTTAGAAAAAGATGAAAGCCCTAAAACTAGTTCAGAGTTAAGCCAGGGCCCAAGTAGTGATTCTCAAGGCAGCGTTGGATTTAAGAAACGCCGTCGCCGTCGTCGCTCAGGCGCAGAAGGTGTAGCTCCAGGTGAAAAGATTGAAGAAGATGGCGTATTAACTGTAGTTAAAGTACGCGAGCCTCGTCCGGTTCAAGAAAAGCCGGTTAGAGAGAAGAAGAGCTTTGATCGCCCACCTCGTCGCTTTAAAGATCGCGATAGAGATAGAGGACGAGAAAAAAATAGATATAACGATTATCGTGAAAATCGTCGTCGCGGCACAATTCTTACCGATGCTGAATTTCTTGCAAGACGTGAATCTGTAGATCGCGAGATGTTGGTTCGCCAGCAAGGCGATAGAACTCAGATTGCAATTATGGAAGATAAAGTTTTGGTTGAGCACTATGTCAATCGCAATAGCAATATCTCCTATGTTGGAAACGTATATCTTGGAAAAGTTCAGAACGTTCTTCCTTCAATGGAAGCTGCCTTCGTTGATATCGGCAAGGGGCGAAATGCAGTTTTATATGCGGGCGAAGTTAATTGGGATGCAGCAGGTCTTGCTGATAATCAAGAGCGAAAGATTGAGAAAGTTCTAAAAACTGGTCAATCAGTATTAGTTCAAGTAACTAAAGACCCAATTGGTCAGAAGGGAGCTCGACTAACCAGTCAGATCTCACTTCCTGGTCGTTATTTGGTTTATGTGCCAGGCGGGGGAATGAGCGGAATCTCAAGACGACTTGCAGATACTGAGCGCTCCCGCTTAAAGGAAATTCTCAAAGGTCTAATCACTGATGAAGAGGGCGTAATTGTTAGAACTGCTGCCGAAGGAGCAAGCGATGAAGAGCTTACTCGCGATGTGATCCGCCTAAAGGCGCAATGGGATGACATTAAGGCAAAGTCTGAAGACACCAGTACCTCAGCCCCATCACTTCTTTATGGTGAGCCTGATCTAACGGTTCGAGTAATTAGAGATATCTTCAATGAAGATTTCCGCAAGCTCACAGTACAAGGAGGCGATGCTTGGGATGATATTAATAATTATCTTGGACATATCGCCCCTGAGCTCTTAACAAAGATTGAAAAATACAGCCAAGGCAATGATCTCTTTGTTGAAAATAGAATTGAAGAGCAGCTGGCTAAGGCACTTGACCGTAAGGTCTATCTGCCATCTGGAGGCTCATTAGTTATTGATCGCACTGAGGCTATGGTGGTTATTGATGTTAATACTGGAAAGTTCATCGGTAAGGGTGGAAATCTAGAAGAGACTGTCACTAAAAATAACCTTGAAGCAGCAGAGGAAATTGCTCGTCAATTAAGGCTTCGAGATTTGGGTGGAATTATCGTTATCGACTTTATCGATATGATTTTAGAATCAAATCGCGAGCAGGTACTACGCAGATTAGTTGAGTGTTTAGGAAGAGATAGAACTAAGCATCAAGTAGCTGAAGTAACATCACTTGGTTTAGTTCAAATGACTCGAAAGAGAGTTGGCCAAGGGCTAATTGAAGCCTTCTCTACAACTTGTGATAGTTGTGGTGGTCGAGGCATTCATGTTCACATGGAGCCAGTTAATAAGAAGAGCCTTGATCGTGAATTTGTTCCAGCAAAGGTCAATAAAGAGGAGAACCTCTCATCTGATGATTCAGAAAGTGATGAGAAAGAAAGCCTGGATGAAGATGTGACTCCGGCCAAAAAAGATGGAGATTCTGGCCAAAAGAAAGGCTTTGGCAGGCGTAAACGCAGGGCTGCCAGCTCTGGAGTTGTAACGGCCTAACTCAGTTTGACCCTAGATAGGCTCAATCCGTAACCTATGCCCCTGCCCCGATAAGGGTCTTTGGCAAGAGTAGATAAAGAAATGGAAGGACCATTGTGTACGCAATAGTTAAAGCTGGCGGTCGCCAGGAGAAGGTCGCTGTAGGCGATACTCTCTTTGTTGATCGTATTGATGCAGCTGCTGGTTCCACCGTTTCATTTCCTGCTGTATTAGTTGTCGATGGATCAGCAGTAACAAGTGATCCAAAGCTGCTCTCTGGAGTTAAAGTAACTGGAGAAGTTATTTCAGAGGTTAAGGGTCCAAAGATTCATATCTTGCGCTTTAAGAATAAGACTGGCTATCGCCGTCGTCAGGGTTTTCGTTCCAAAAACACTCGCGTGAAAATCACTGCGATTAATGGTGTGAAGTAAAGGGGTTGGCATAAATGGCATCGAAAAAAGGCGTCTCCTCAACCCGAAATGGTCGCGATTCCAATGCACAATTTCTTGGAATCAAAAGATTTGGTGGTCAGGTAGTTAACAGCGGTGAGATTCTCGTTCGCCAGCGTGGCACCAAGTTCCACCCAGGTAAGAATGTAGGAATCGGAAAAGATGACACGCTATTTGCACTTGCTTCAGGTTCAGTGGAGTTTGGCAGTGCTCGTGGTCGTCGCGTTGTAAATATCGTCCCGGTTTCCTAAGCAACGGACTTTAAAAAATTGCGGGTCCGTGCATACGGGCCCGCTTTTTACTTATCCGCCTAATTTAGAGAAAGGCAAGAGTCAAATGACAACCTTCGTTGATCGCGTGACTCTTCATGCCGCAGCAGGAAAAGGTGGCGATGGCTGTGTCTCTGTTCACCGTGAAAAATTTGTTCCACTTGGTGGCCCTGATGGTGGCAGCGGTGGAAGAGGCGGCGACATTATTTTGGTTGTTGATCCAAGTGTTACTACCTTGCTGGATTTTCATCACTCACCTCATCGCAGCGCTAGCTCGGGAAGACAGGGATATGGCGCGCTAAAAAATGGTCCTGATGGCGAAGATTTAATCCTTGGAGTTCCTAATGGAACAGTTGTGATGAGTAAAGAGGGCCGAATCTTGGCAGATCTAGTAGGTAATGGAACAAGATTTATTGCGGCTAAAGGTGGTTTAGGTGGCCTTGGCAATAATGCACTTGCCTCAAACCGACGCAGAGCTCCAGGTTTTGCTCTCCTTGGTGAACCTGGCGAAAAACGAACTTTATTTTTAGAACTTAAATCTGTTGCAGATATTGGTTTAATTGGTTATCCAAGCGCTGGTAAATCATCTTTAGTTGCAGCTATTTCTGCTGCAAGACCAAAGATTGCTGATTATCCATTTACAACACTTGCCCCAAATCTTGGAGTTGTTCAGGCAGGAGAGGCGAGATTTACTGTTGCAGATGTTCCAGGTTTGATACCAGGGGCTTCGCAAGGAAAAGGTCTTGGCGTGCAATTTCTTCGCCATGTTGAGCGCTGCGCAGCTTTAGTACATGTTCTCGATTGTGGAACGCTGGAGACCGAGCGAGATCCAGTTAGAGATTTTGAAGTGATTGAAGATGAATTAAAGAAGTATGCAGAGGACTTAAGCACCAGACCTCGAATCATTGCTCTTAATAAAGTTGATCTTCCTGATGCTAAAGCAATGGCAGATATGGTCGAGCCAACGTTAAAAAAGATGGGATATGAGGTTTTTCAGATTTCAGCTGCTTCAAGAATTGGACTTGAACAAATTCTATATGCCATGGCTAAGTTAGTTGCAGAACATAGAAAGCAGGAGAGCGCACAAGAGAAGGTAAAGATTGTGCTTCGCCCAACTCCAATTGATGATGTTGGCTTTAAGACTATGGCTAATGATGATGGCTCATTCACCGTTATTGGTTCACGCCCTGAGCGATGGGTTCATCAAACAAACTTTAGTAATGCTGAAGCTGTCGGATATCTTGCAGATCGTCTAGCAAGTTTGGGTGTAGAAAAAGAACTCTTTAAATTGGGGGCCAAACAAGGCGATGAAGTACGTATTGGTCTTGGTGATGATGCAGTGATCTTTGATTGGGAGCCAACTATTGAGGCAGGCGCCGAACTTCTATCAGGACCTCGCGGCGATGACATGCGTATCCCGCGCGGATGGGAGAAGTTTGATGAAGAGGCAATTGATCAATTAGATGATGAAGAATTAGCCCAGCAATGGGAGTACAAGGTGGAAGATCCAACAGATCCAGGAGTAGAAATGGAGGAGCAGAGATGAATCGCGATGCAGTTATTAAAGCAAAGCGAATAGTTATCAAGATTGGCTCCTCAACTCTTACTGGAGCAGATGGCGCTGGCCTTGACAGCGCTGCCGTCACTAAATTGGCAGCAGCAGTTGCTGAATTAAAAGAGCAGGGTAGAGAAGTTGTTGTTGTTTCATCAGGAGCAATTGCTGCAGGTCTTGCCCCTCTTGGGCTAGGTAAGAGGCCTGCCGATCTTGCAACGCAACAAGCGGCAGCATCTGTTGGCCAGGGGCTGTTAATTCATAGTTATACCGAAGCGTTAAGAAAACATAAAATCATTGCCTCGCAAGTGCTTTTAACTATTGAAGACATTGTCCGTAGATCTCATTATCAAAATGCGCAGCGCACTCTCTTTAAATTACTTGCGCTAGGTGTTGTTCCAATTATTAATGAGAATGATTCAGTTGGAACACAAGAGATTAGATTTGGTGATAACGATCGAATCGCTGCTTTAGTTTCTCACCTAATTGGAGCAGACTTATTGGTACTTGTTAGCGATGTTGATGCGCTCTATGACGCTAATCCAAAAGAGGCTGGAGCTAAGAAAGTCTCTCAAGTTGATTCCCTTGCCGAGTTAGCAGATGCCCAAATTGGGGGAGCTGGATCTAAAGTTGGCAGTGGCGGTATGGTTACAAAGATTGAAGCTGCGCGAATTTCAACCCAAGCTGGAATTCCAATGTTATTAACCTGTCTTGCTGATGTGTCCCAAGCATTTACTGGAGCCGAACTTGGAACATTCTTTGTTGCATCAACAGATAAGAAGTCTTCTCGTCTGCTCTGGTTAGCGCATGCGGCAAGTAGTAGTGGAAGATTAATTATCGATGCAGGCGCTGTTAGCGCGCTGCGTGAGCGTGGCACCTCACTTCTTCCTGCTGGAGTAAAAGCTGTTGAAGGGGAATTTAGCTCAGGAGACACTGTTGAGATAACAGCCGAAGATGGCAGCATCGTTGCCCGCGGATTAGTTGCCTTTGATTCTTCAGAAATTCCAGCAATGCTTGGACGCTCCACTAAAGATCTTGCGAAAGAATTAGGGCCTGAATATGAGCGAGAGTTGGTCCACCGCGATGACATGGTGCTGTTATGAGCAATGATCAATTAGTTGCAGATCTAGCAGACAAGGCAAGAAAAGCATCAAAGACTTTAATCACTGCTGGCTATGGCAAGAGACAAGGTGCACTGCTTGCAATTGCAGATGCACTTGAGGCCAATGTGGGTGAGATCCTTGAAGCCAATAAGTTAGATATGGAGCGCGGGAAAGCTAATGGACTTAACTCATCACTTCTTGATCGCCTAGCTTTAAACCCAGAGCGAATCAAAGATATTGCCTCAGGGGCGCGCCAAGTTGCAGCACTTGATGACCCACTTGGAATTGTTTTAAGGCAGCGAACTCTAAGTAATGGTTTGAAACTCACTCAAGTAACTGTGCCATTTGGGGTTATTGGAATGGTTTATGAGGCTCGTCCAAATGTAACTGTTGATGCTGCAGTAATTCTTCTGATGTCAGGAAATGCAGCGCTACTTCGCGGCTCATCATCTGCCAAGGAAAGCAATGAGGTATTGGTTAAAGTAATGAGAGGAGCACTTGAGGCGGGAGATATTTCAAGTGAGGTAATTCAATTAATTCCTTCAAGTGATCGTGATACCACTAGGGCCCTTCTTCATGCTCGAGGCAAAGTGGATTTAGTCATTCCTAGAGGAAGCGCAGAATTAATCCGCATGGTTGTTGATGATTCAACTGTGCCGACTATTGAAACTGGAGCCGGAGTCTGTCATGTTTATATTGATAAGAGCGCTGACTTTGCCAAAGCTCTTCCAATCGTAATTAACTCAAAGACTCATAGACCTAGTGTTTGTAATGCTGCAGAGACGCTTCTGGTTCATAAAGAGATAGCAAGTGAGTTTCTGCCAATTGTTCTTAAAGAACTCCATCAGGCGGGAGTAATCCTGCATTGCGATCAAGTAAGCCTTGGCGTTGCTAACTCCCTTTCAATTTCAGCATCCCTTGCCACTGAAGAGAATTGGTCTACCGAGTACGGTGTATTAGAGATGAATGTTGCAGTTGTATCTGATTTAGATAGCGCTGCTGCTCATATTTTGAAATATGGAACCAATCACACAGAGGCAATTGTCACTGAATCAAATGAGAGCGCAGAGAGATTTATTGCTCTATCTGATTGCGCCGCAGTTATGGTCAATGCCTCTACTAGATTTACTGATGGCCAAGAGATGGGATTTGGCGCAGAGATTGGAATTTCAAATCAGAAGCTTCATGCTCGCGGTCCGATGGGTCTTGAGCAGATGACCACCACCACATGGATTGTGAGAGGAGATGGCCAGATCCGAAAGTAATTCGCTGGCAGCGATAGCTCTTCGGTAAGGTGACCTATATGTCCAATATCTCGCGCGATGATGTGGCAAATCTAGCCAAGTTAGCTCGCATTGATTTATCAGAAGATGAATTGGCCGGTCTTGCTAAAGAGCTTTCAGTAATTCTTGATGCAGTTGCGCGAGTTCAAGAAGTTGCAGGAAATGATGTTCCTCCAACTTCTCATCCACTTCCATTAGTTAATGTCTTTCGTGAAGATGTAGTACGTACAAGTCTTACTCCACAGGAAGCTCTCTCTGGTGCTCCAGAGCAAGAGGAGCAGAGATTTAAAGTTCCGCAGATTTTGGGTGAAGAGTGATGATTAATAAGAGCGCAGTTGAGATGGCAGAGGCGCTAAACAAGGGCGAAATCACAAGCGTTGAACTAACCAAGGCGCATCTAAAGCAGATAAGTGAAGTGGATGGACAAGTTCACGCTTTTCTTCATGTTGATACCCAGGGAGCTTTGGATCAGGCAAGCCAAGTAGATGCAAAGAGAAATGCTGGCGAAAAACTTCCTGCCTTAGCTGGAGTGCCACTAGCTCTTAAAGATGTTTTAGTTCAAAAAGGAATTCCCACCACCTGTGGCTCAAAGATGTTAGAGGGATGGCGCCCCCCTTATGATTCAACAGTTGTTAGAAAGTTAAAAGAAAATGGCATAGTTATTTTAGGTAAAACCAATATGGATGAGTTTGCTATGGGCTCATCAACTGAAAATTCAGCTTATGGCCCCACTAAAAATCCTTGGGACTTAACTCGCATCCCTGGCGGATCAGGCGGCGGCTCATCTGCATCTCTAGCATCATTTCAAGCACCCCTTGCAATTGGGACGGATACTGGAGGATCAATTCGTCAACCAGCTGCAGTAACAGGAACTGTTGGAGTAAAGCCAACTTATGGCGGAGTTTCTAGATATGGCTTAGTTGCCTTCTCATCTTCTCTTGATCAAGCAGGACCGTGCGCTAGAACTGTTCTTGATGCGGCATATCTACATGAAGCAATTGCCGGCCATGACCCTCTAGATTCAACTTCCATTAACGCCCCAGTTCCAGCAGTTGTTGCCGCTGCTAAGGATGGGAATGTAAAGGGAATGAAGATTGGCGTTATTAAAGAACTTCAAGGAGATGGTTATCAAGCTGGAGTATTAAAGTTATTTAATGAATCCCTAGAAATTCTGGCATCACTTGGCGCTGAGATTGTAGAAGTATCTTGTAAGTATTTTGATTATGCTCTAGCTGCTTATTACTTAATTGCACCAAGTGAATGCTCTTCAAATCTTGCTCGCTTTGATGCGATGCGTTATGGAATAAGGAGTGGTCAGGGCTCTGCTGAAGAGGTCATGAATGCCACAAGACAGATTGGTTTTGGCAGGGAAGTTAAGCGCAGAATAATCCTTGGAACATATGCACTCTCAAGTGGTTACTACGATGCCTATTATGGAAGCGCGCAGAAGGTTAGAACTCTAATATCACGCGATTTTGAAAGCGCGTTTAAATTAGCTGATGTCTTAGTTTCACCGACAGCGCCAACGACTGCATTTAAGATTGGCGAGAAGTCCAATGATCCAATTGCGATGTATTTAAATGACATTGCAACAATCCCAACTAACCTTGCCGGCATTGGTGGCATGTCTCTGCCTTCAGGACTTGCCGCTGAAGATGGGCTGCCCGCTGGTTTTCAAATAATGGCCCCAGCTATGAAAGATGATTTGATGTATAAAGTCGGCGCCGCCCTTGAAGCAAAGCTAAATACTAAGTGGCAGGGACCAATTCTAAATTCCGCTCCAAAGCTAGGAGCTAAATAATGGCTCTTAAATATGAAGAGGTAATTGTCAAATATGAACCAGCACTTGGTCTTGAAGTTCACGTTGAACTAGGCACAGCATCAAAGATGTTCTGTGGCTGCAATACAGTCTTTGGAGCAGCTGCCAATACTCAAACCTGCCCGGTCTGTTTAGGCCTTCCAGGCGCACTTCCTGTAGTTAATGGCAAAGCCATTGAATACACAATTGCAATAGGACTCGCTCTTAATTGCTCTATTGCGCCATATAGTCGCTTTGCTAGAAAGAATTACTTCTATCCTGATATGCCAAAGAATTTTCAAACCTCACAATATGACGAGCCAATCTGCACCAATGGATATCTAGATATCACAATTGATACAGATGAAGGAAGCAAGGACTTTAGAATTGAAATTGAACGCGTCCATATGGAAGAGGACACTGGAAAGTCACTTCATATGGGAGGGGAAGCCGGTCGAATTCATGGCGCTGATTACTCACTTCTTGATTACAACCGAGCTGGAATTCCATTAGTTGAGATCGTTACAAAAGTTGTTAATGGCTGCGGCAAATACGCACCAGAAGTTGCCAGAGCATATGTCTCAGAACTTCGAGATATTCTGCGCGGCCTTGGGGTAAGTGATGTGAAGATGGAGCAGGGATCACTGCGCTGCGATGCTAACGTCTCACTTCGACTAATTGGCTCTGAGAAACTTGGAACAAGAAGTGAGACTAAGAATGTCAACTCACTTAAGTCAGTAGAGCGAGCAATTAGGTCAGAGATGATTCGCCATGCTGAACTTCTAAATTCCAATCAGCGAGTAATACAGGAGACTAGACATTTCCATGAAGATACTGGTCTAACAACTTCTGGGCGCTCAAAGGAGCAAGCCGAGGATTACCGATATTTTCCAGAGCCAGATTTGGTTCCCATTGCTCCAAGTAAAGAGTTAATTGCAAAGATTGCTTCAACCCTTCCAGAAAAACCCTCAGTTAGAAGAAAGAAATTACAAGAGGCGTGGCAGGTGCCAGATAAAGAGATGGCGGCGATGATCAATGCTGATGTTCTAGATCTAGTTGAAGCAACCGTGAAATTGGGAGCAGATCCAACTCGCGCTCGCTCTTGGTGGTTAGGTGAAATTGCCAGAATTGCAAATGAGAAGTCGGTTGCTGCCGCAGATCTAGCTATCAGCGCTGCAGATGTTGCTGAAGTTATCGCCCTAATTGTTAAGGGAGAGCTAACCGATAAATTAGCTCGCCAGGTTGTTGAGGCGCTAATTAATGGCGAGGGTAGCGTGGCAAAAATAATTGAAACTCGCGGTATCAAAGTTGTCTCTGATGATTCATCTCTAATGGCAGCAATTGAGCGAGCAATCGCAGCTGCTCCAGATGTTGCTGAGAAGGTTAGAGGGGGAAATATTCCAGCCGCAGGAGCTTTAATTGGCGCAGTAATGAAAGAATCAAAGGGTCAAGCTGATGCAGCAAAGGTGCGCGATCTTCTTCTAAAGCATTTAGGACAGGGATAAGTAGGATTAACTCATGACAAATCCAATGAAGCCGCGTTCTGGACTTGTAACAGATGGTCTTGAGCGCGCTCCTGCTCGCGGAATGCTTAGAGCGGTAGGAATGAAAGATGAAGATTGGGTTAAGCCACAAATAGGAATTGCATCTTCATGGAATGAAATCACGCCATGTAATCTCTCGCTAGATCGTTTAGCAAAAGCATCAAAGCAAGGAGTCCTTGATGCAGGCGGATTTCCAATGCAGTTTGGCACTATCTCAGTCTCTGATGGCATATCAATGGGCCATGAGGGAATGCACTTCTCATTAGTTTCAAGAGAAGTTATTGCAGACTCTGTTGAAACAGTTATGCAAGCAGAGAGATTTGATGGCATGGTCACATTTGCTGGTTGTGACAAATCCCTTCCAGGAATGATGATGGCAGCAGCGCGTCTTGATGTTGCTAGCGTCTTTGTTTATGCCGGCTCTACTCTTCCAGGACAAGTCGATGGAAAAGATGTCACCATCATTGATGCCTTCGAAGCAGTTGGAGCCTGCGCCAGAGGCTTAATTTCTCAAGAGCAGGTCGATAAAATTGAGCGCGCAATCTGTCCTGGTGAAGGTGCCTGCGGCGGGATGTATACCGCAAACACAATGGCAACTGTTGGCGAAGCCATCGGTCTATCACTTCCTGGCTCTGCTGCGCCGCCAGCAGTTGATCGCAGGCGCGATAGCTATGCTGTTAAGTCAGGGGCAGCTGTTGTTGAGCTAATAAGAGCGGGAATCACTACAAGAGATATTTTGAGTAAGCAAGCATTTGAAAATGCCATCACTGCCCTTATGGCCCTCGGCGGATCAACTAATGCTGTTCTTCACTTACTAGCAATTGCCCATGAAGCAAAGGTTGATTTAACTTTAAATGATTTCCATCGCATTGGCTCAAAGGTCCCACTACTTGGCGACTTAAAACCATTTGGCAGATTTGTTATGAGCGATGTCGATAAAGTCGGAGGAATTCCGGTGATATTAAAGGCCCTACTTGATGCTGGCCTGCTCCATGGTGATTGTTTAACAGTTACTGGAAAAACTATGGCTGAGAACTTAGCGGATATCAATCCACCAGATCCTGATGGCGAAATCTTAAGAGCGGTAAAAAGTCCGATCGGTGTAAGTGGCGGAATCACAATTTTAAGCGGCTCACTTGCTAAAGATGGCGCAGTGACAAAGGTTGCCGGAGTTGGAGTTGACTCCTTCGAAGGACCTGCCAGAGTCTTTGATAGAGAGCAAGCAGCGATGCAAGCTTTAGAAGATGGAACAATTACAGCAGGTGATGTTGTAGTGATTCGCTATGAAGGGCCAAAGGGCGGGCCTGGAATGCGCGAGATGTTAATGATTACTGGCGCAATTAAAGGAGCAGGTCTTGGAAAATCTGTTCTCTTAATTACCGATGGCAGATTCTCAGGTGGCACAACCGGGCTATGTGTGGGCCATGTTGCACCAGAGGCAAGTGATGGTGGAGCAATTGCAATTGTTAAAGATGGCGATCGAATTCGGATTGATATCAATGCAAGAACGCTAGATTTGTTAGTTGATGAAATTGAGTTAGCAAAGAGAAGAGAGAGCTTTAAACCGCTACCAAGTAGGTATACCTCCGGGGTATTGGGTAAGTATGTAAAGCTTGTGGGATCAGCATCAAAGGGCGCGGTCTGCGACTAAGAGGGGAGTAATTCCCGTTCATATTGTGAGATGGCCGTCTTAAGGGTTGACTCAAACTTTTTATCAGGGGATACTTATCCACATGTCAGCGAAATCAACTTCTGTAATAGCACTTGTTTCAGTGGTGATTCGCTGCGCGTGAACTAGATAAAAGTTCACGCGCACCCTCAGGAAACTGAGGGTTTTTGCATTAGTGGGCCTAAAAAAGAATTGGAAGAAAGGAGTGGACCAAGATGGCAAGTGAGATAACAGGGGCTCAAGCCCTCGTTAATGCGCTGGAAGATTCTGGCGTTGATGTCATGTTTGGTATTCCTGGTGGCGCAATCCTTCCTGCCTATGATCCAATCTTTGATTCAAAGATTCGCCACATCCTGGTTCGCCATGAACAGGGAGCTGGTCATGCTGCAACTGGATATGCCCAAGTTACCGGCCGCGTTGGGGTATGCATTGCAACTTCAGGGCCAGGAGCAACAAATTTAGTTACACCAATTGCTGATGCGCAGATGGATTCAGTTCCAATTGTTGCTATCACTGGTCAAGTTCCATCAGCTGCGATAGGAACCGATGCCTTCCAAGAAGCTGATATTCGCGGAATCACAATGCCGGTAACAAAACATAATTACTTGATAACAGATCCTGCTCAAATTCCGCGGGCAATTGCTGAAGCTTTTTATATTGCATCATCTGGAAGGCCAGGACCAGTTCTAGTTGATATCGCTAAAGATGCGCTACAGAAGATGACTAGCTATAACTATCCAAAGAAGTTAAACCTTCTAGGTTATAACCCGCAGATTGAACCTAACTCAGAGGCAATTCGAGATGCTGCATCACTTATCGCTCAATCAAGTAAACCAATCTTCTATATCGGCGGCGGAGTGATAAAGGCTAATGCCGCAAAAGAACTTCTTGTGCTAGCAGAGCTAGTTGGAGCTCCCGTTGTTACAACTTTGATGGCAAGAGGAGCCTTTCCTGATAGCCATAGCCAGCATCTCGGTATGCCCGGAATGCATGGCACAGTTGCTGCTGTTACTGGCCTGCAGAAAGCAGATTTACTTATTACTTTAGGCGCTCGATTTGATGATCGAGTAACTGGAAAACTCTCTACATTTGCCCCAAATGCCAAGATAATTCACGCCGATATTGACCCGGCAGAAATTGGTAAGAATCGCTACGCAGACGTGCCAATTATTGGCGATCTTGGCCCAATCATTAAAGCGCTAATTCCCGCAGTTAAGGCTGAGTTTGCTAAGAATAAGGCTGATATCACTTCGTGGTGGAAGCAGATGAATTCACTACGCCAGAAGTATCCCCTTGGATATAACGAACCAAGTGATGGATCGCTATCACCACAATATGTAATTGAGCGAATCGGAGAAATTACCGGTCCTGATGGAATCTATGTTGCAGGTGTTGGGCAACATCAGATGTGGGCATCACAATTTGTTAAGTATGAAAAACCAAGAACCTGGCTAAATTCTGGTGGCCTTGGAACTATGGGTTATGCAGTTCCAGCAGCAATGGGCGCAAAAGTTGGCGCCCCTGATACTCCAGTTTGGGCAATTGATGGTGATGGTTGCTTCCAGATGACAAATCAGGAATTAGTAACCTGCGCCCTAAATGATATTCCAATCAAGGTAGCTGTTATTAATAATGAGAGCCTTGGAATGGTTCGTCAGTGGCAGACTCTCTTTTATAAAGAGCGTTATTCAAATACTGATCTGCACTCCAAGAGAATTCCTGACTTTGCAAAACTTGCAGAGGCGATGGGCTGTGTTGGGCTTCGCTGTGAGTCAAAAGGTGATGTTGATAAAATCATTAAAGAGGCAAATGCAATCAATGATGCGCCAGTTGTAGTGGACTTTAGCGTTCATAGAGACGCAATGGTCTGGCCAATGGTGGCTGCCGGAACTTCTAATGATGATATTTTGATTGCCAAAGAGATGGCACCTGACTGGGATTCACAGGAGTTATAGCCATGGCCCAACACACACTCTCTGTTCTTGTTGAAAATAGCCCAGGTGTTCTAGCCAGGGTTGCATCCTTGTTTTCTCGCCGGGGATACAACATTGATTCACTTGCTGTGGGACCAACCGAGAGTCCTGAGATTTCGCGAATTACAATTGTTTTAAATCTTGAGGGCCACGCACTAGATCAGGTCAGCGCCCAGCTATTTAAATTAGTTAACGTTATCGGCATTCAGGAGATGGAAGATAAGAACTCCCATCAAAGAGAGCTCTTGATGGTTAAGGTAAACAGCGCTGGAGATAATCGCTCAAAGATTGAAGCTGTTGTGGGCAAATATCGAGCCTCAATTGTTAGCCAGGCTACCTCCAGCCTTACCATTGAGGCGATAGGAAGTAGCGCTGAGATTGCAGCGTTGCTAGGTGAACTATCAAGCTTTGGCATCAAAGAGTTAGTTCAATCAGGTCTTATTGCGCTAGAAAATGGCGATGCGACTTTGGCTGAAAGAACTTTGCAAGAAACTGGACTAGCTTCTTCATCGACGCATAGCCAGACCGAGGACTACCAAAACTAAACTAGAAAGCAGGAGAACGTGGCAACTATTTATCATGACGAAGATGCAGACCTTTCGGTAATACAGGGGCGAAAAGTTGCGGTCATTGGATACGGTTCACAAGGACATGCCCATGCCTTAAACCTGCGCGACAGTGGTGTTGATGTAAGAGTTGGTTTAGCAGAGGGCTCTAAATCCCGCGCCAAGGCAGAAGAAGAAGGCTTAAGAGTTCTCTCGGTTGCAGAGGCAGTTGAAGAAGCAACAGTAATTATGCTCCTTGCTCCTGATCATAAGCAGCGCCATATTTATAAAGAATCTATCGAACCTAATCTAAAAGCTGGAGACGCTCTCTTCTTTGGTCATGGATTTAATATTCGCTTTGGTTACATCAAGCCGCCAGCAAATATTGATGTTTGTATGGTTGCCCCAAAGGGCCCAGGACATCTAGTAAGACGTGAGTTTGCTGCAGGGCGCGGAGTTCCAGATATCGTAGCTGTTGAGCAAGATGCAACTGGATCTGCTTGGCCACTTACTCTCTCTTATGCAAAGGCCATGGGAGGTTTAAGAGCGGGTGGAATTCTTACTACCTTCACTGAGGAGACTGAGACAGATCTGTTTGGCGAGCAATCAGTGCTCTGCGGCGGAGCATCTCAATTAGTGCAATATGGTTTTGAAGTTCTCATTGAAGCTGGATATCAGCCAGAGGTTGCCTACTTTGAGTGTCTCCATGAGTTAAAACTCATCGTTGACCTTATGTATGAAGGTGGAATTGCTAAGCAGCGTTGGTCAGTTTCAGATACAGCCGAATATGGCGATTACATATCAGGGCCAAGAGTTATTGATCCAAGAGTAAAAGAGAATATGAAGGCAGTGCTAGGAGATATCCAGAGCGGCGCATTTGCTAAGCGCTTTATCGAAGATCAAGATGCTGGCGCTCCAGAATTTAAATCACTGCGCGCTAAAGGTGAGTCTCATCCGATTGAGGAAGTTGGCAGAAATCTCCGCAAGATGATGTCTTGGGTTAAAGCTGCCAATAAGGATGATTACAAGGAAGGATCTGCCTCGCGTGGCTAAACCTAAAGTTCTAATTGCTGAGGAGCTAAGTCCAGCAACCCTAGATGCCCTAGGACCAGGCTTTGAGATTATCAACTGTGATGGGGCGAATAGATCTGAGTTACTGGCCTGTCTCTCTTCAGGAGTTGATGCAGTTTTAATTCGCTCTGCCACAAAGATGGATAGCGAAGCAATCTCTGCAGCCAAAGGTTTAAAGGTCATCGCTAGAGCCGGTGTTGGGCTAGATAACGTTGATATTCCTGCCGCAACTGCTGCTGGAGTCATGGTTGTTAATGCGCCTACATCAAATATTGTCAGCGCAGCAGAACTTGCCATCGCACTTCTTCTTGCATCTGCTCGCCATCTATCACCTGCTCACGCCGCGCTTAAGGGTGGAAAGTGGGCTCGTTCTAAATACACAGGCGCTGAGTTATTTGAAAAGACTCTAGGTGTTGTTGGCTTTGGAAGAATTGGTCAACTTGTTGCTCATCGCATGCAGGCATTTGGGATGAAGGTAATTGCATATGACCCATACCTTCAACCGGCAAAAGCAGCTGCACTTGGGGTAGATCTAGTCTCACTTGATGATTTGCTAGCAAACTCTGATTTCATAACGATCCATCTTCCAAAAACAAAAGAGACCGCTAATTTAATTGGCGATGCAGCGCTGAGCAAAGTTAAGCCAACTGTTCGAATCATCAATGCTGCCCGCGGGGGAGTATTAGATGAAGCTGCGCTCTATAAAGCTATTAGCCAGGGGCGAGTAGCAGGTGCTGGACTTGATGTATTTGCAACTGAGCCTTGCACTGATTCTCCGTTATTTACTCTAGATCAAGTTGTTGCAACTCCTCATCTTGGCGCATCAACAGATGAAGCCCAAGAAAGAGCAGGAATTGCAGTGGCAGTCTCTGTTCGCAAGGCGCTCTCTGGAGAGCTTGTGCCAGATGCAGTAAATGTTAAAGGCGGCGAGATCCATGAAGAGATCCGTCCATCACTTCCACTCGTTGAGAAGATGGCCCAGATTGCAACCGGCCTTGAGGCAGAGCTTCCAGTAAGTATTGAAATTACTGTTAAAGGTGAAGTCTCTATTTACGACTCATCAATTTTGGCTACTTCTGCGCTAAAGGGAGCGCTAATTGCAATTGGAACCGAAGATGCCACTTATGTTAACTCCCCAAATCTTGCGCAAGAAAAAGGCATGAGCGCCACAGTTACAAGTGAGGCTGAGTGCGAGGATTATCGAAGCATGATCTGCCTTCGCGCCGCTTTCTCAAATGGCTCAAGAGTTGAAGTAGATGCCACTCTTATGGGAATTAGGAAAGTAGAGAAGATTATCCGTATCAATAAGTTTGATATTGAGCTACCACCAAGTGATCATCTTCTGTTTCTCATCTATGAAGATAAGCCTGGAGTTGTCGGAGCTGTTGGAAATATTCTTGGAGCTGCAAAAATTAATATCGCCAATATGCAAGTTGCTAGAGATAAGGCAGGTGGTGAGGCTCTAATGGCGCTAACTGTTGACTCTGCGATTCCAATTGAGTTCACAGAAAAGATCGCTAAAGAGGTTGGAGCTCGGGTATCTAGATCGATATCCCTGCTGGTATGAGTAAGAACTTTAATCTTGCAGTAATCGCAGGCGATGGAATTGGCCCTGAGGTTGTTAATGAGGGTTTGAAAATTCTTGATGCAGCGGGCAAGAAGCATGGCTTTACCTATAGCAAGAAAGCATTTGAATTAGGGGCCGCCTTCTGGCATAAGACAGGGGAAGTTCTGCCAGATAAAACTCTGGAAGAACTAAAGAGCTTTGATGTAATCCTTCTTGGCGCAGTAGGAGATCCAAGTGTTCCAAGTGGAGTCCTTGAGCGCGGCTTACTTCTAAAACTTCGTTTTGCCTTTGATCATTACATCAACCTGCGCCCAGCTCGCCTATATCCAGGAGTAGTTGGTCCGCTAAAGACACGTGCTCCGATTGATTTTATTGTGGTTAGAGAGGGAACTGAAGGACCTTATGTTGGAGCTGGGGGAGTTCTTGGCTTTGGCACTTCAAGTGAGATTGCAACAGAGGAGAGTCTAAATACCAGACGAGGCGCAGAGCGAGTTATAAGAGATGCATTTAATAGAGCTATGGCAAGACCTAGAAAGAAATTGACTTTAGTTCATAAGAATAATGTTTTAACAAGAGCTGGAAGCCTTTGGACAAGAACGTTTGAAGAAGTTGCTAAGGAGTTTCCTAAAGTAAGCACTGATTATCTCCATGTTGATGCAGCCTCGATGTTTTTTGTAACAAATCCAGAGCGCTTTGATGTAGTGGTGACTGATAATCTCTTTGGCGATATTTTGACTGATATCGCTGCTGCTATCTGTGGCGGAATTGGTCTAGCTGCCTCTGGCAATATCAATCCAAGTGGCGAGTTTCCTTCAATGTTTGAACCAGTTCATGGCTCAGCCCCTGATATCGCAGGAAAAGGAATTGCTGATCCAACTGCAACAATTATGTCTGTTGCAATGCTACTTAATCATTTAGGGCTTACAAATGCTGCAAGAGATGTTGAGAGAGCAGTTGAGGCCGACTTGCTTTCAAGAGCCGATAAGAAGCGAAGCACTAGTGAAATAGGCGATGACCTAGCAAAGGCTCTTAGCTAATGAAAATTACAATCAGCCCTTCATCAAATCCAGTCTCACCAACTCAGAGAGATCAGTATTTAGAGGCGCCTGGATTTGGAAAATATTTCACAGATCACATGGCAGTTGCTGAATGGAATCAAGCTAGCGGCTGGTCTGATCTAACAATTACTTCCTATGGACCGCTCAATTTAGATCCTGCTGCAATGGTCTTTCATTATGGGCAAGAAATTTTTGAAGGGATGAAGGCTTACTACCAACCAGATGGATCTATTGCGCTCTTTCGCCCTGATGCCAATGCTCTTCGCTTTGCAAAGAGCGCAGCGCGAATCACTCTCCCAGAGCTTCCAGTTGAAGACTTTGTTAGCGCCGTTGAGGCTTTAGTAAAGCAAGATGCTGGCTGGGTTCCAAAGAAAGTTGGCGAGTCTCTTTATTTGAGGCCATTTATGATCGCAACTGAAGTTGGTCTTGGAGTAAGGCCATCCAATAAAGCGCTATTTGCAGTAATTGCCACCCCTGCAGCTGCTTACTTTAATTCTGCCAAAGCTGTAACAGTTTGGATCTCTTTAGAGTATGTCAGAGCGGTACTTGGTGGAACTGGCGAGGCAAAATGTGGTGGAAATTATGCAGCCTCTCTTCTTGCTCAGCAGGAGGCAGCAAAAGAAGGTTGTGATCAAGTGGTCTGGCTTGATGCTAAAGAGCGATTCTGGGTTGAAGAGATGGGCGGAATGAATCTCTACTTTGTTAAGGGTAGAGGAAAAGATGCAACTATTTTTACTCCAAAATTAACTGGAACCTTGCTTCATGGAATAACAAGAGATTCAATTCTTAGCGTTGCTAAAGATTTAGGATATAAAGTCGAAGAGGGAATGATCTCTATTGATCAATGGCGCGATGGAGTAGCAAGCGGAGAAATTTCTGAAATCTTTGCCTGCGGAACAGCAGCAGTTATTGCACCTGTTGGTTCTGCGAAGAGCAAGTATGGAACCTGGGTAACCGGTGATGGCAACCCTGGGCCGATTACTATGGAAATCCGTAATCACTTACTCGGCATTCAACATGGCACTATCCCTGATAAACATGGCTGGATGAAGCGAGTCATCTAGTGGCAATCTCTGATTCATTTCATATCTATGACACCACCCTTAGAGATGGCGCGCAGCAAGAGGGTCTTAATCTCTCAGTTCATGACAAATTAACTATTGCCAGACATCTTGATGATCTTGGAGTCGGCTTTATTGAAGGGGGATGGCCTGGGGCTAATCCAAAAGATACCGAATTCTTTAAATTAGCTGCTAAAGAGTTGAAGTTAAAGAATGCAACATTTGTAGCATTTGGCGCTACTAGGCGGGCCAATACCAAAGCAGCTGATGACGTCCTTCTTAGAGCGCTGGCTGATTCTGGAGCGCCAGTTGTAACTCTTGTTGCAAAGTCGCATGATCGCCATGTTGAGCTAGCTTTGAAAACAGATTTACAAGAAAACCTAGCGATGATTAAGGATTCAATTAAGTTTTTAAGGCAAGGCGGCCAGAGAGTATTTCTTGATGCAGAACATTTCTTTGATGGTTATCGGGCAAATCTAGCATACGCACTTGAGGTAGTAAGAGTTGCAGCAGAGGCCGGAGCAGATGTTATTGCTCTCTGTGATACCAATGGTGGGATGCTGCCTGATGAACTATCAGATGTAGTTGCAAAGGTAATTTCAGATAGCGCTGCTCGTATTGGAATCCATTGTCATAATGACACAGGATGCGCTATCGCTAACTCACTTGCTGCTGTTGCAGCTGGTGCTAGCCATGTTCAAGGAACTTTAAATGGCTATGGCGAGAGAACTGGAAATGCAGATCTTATTTCAATCATTGCTAATCTGCAGCTAAAGAAGAAACAAGAAGTACTTCCAGCTGGAGCGCTAGAGGAGGCATTTAGAATCGCTCACGCTGTTGCTGAAGTTACCAATGTCTCACCAAGTGCCAGACAGCCATACGTTGGTATCTCTGCCTTTGCACATAAAGCCGGACTTCATGCATCCGCAATTAAAGTTGATCCAGCGCTCTATCAACATGAAAACCCTGAACGTGTTGGTAACGATATGAGAATGCTCGTTTCTGAAATGGCAGGAAGAGCTTCAATTGAAATTAAATCCTCACAACTTGGTTTTGACTTAAGTAAAGAAAAAGAGGTTGTGGCTCGCTTAGTTGAGCGAGTAAAAGAACTGGAATCTGGTGGTTACACATTTGAGGCAGCAGATGCCAGCTTTGAGCTGTTATTGCGAGAAGAGCTTGCTGGAAAGAAACCCTCTTTTTTCACTATCGAGAGTTGGAAAACTAGCGTTGATCAGCTCGAAGATGGCTCAGTAACTTCAAGAGCTGAGGTAAGTATTAGGGCAAAGGGAGAATTAATTTCATCCTCTGGTCGTGGAAATGGTCCAGTAAACGCTATCGATAGAGCGCTACGAAATGGTCTTGAGAAGTTATATCCAGAACTAGCTGAGCTTGAGCTAACTGATTACAAAGTTCGTATCTTGGAAGGTCGCCTTGGAACGGGGGCTATTACAAGAGTATTAGTTGAGAGCAGCGATGGTCATGGCGAATGGAGCACAATAGGAGTTCATGAAAATGTTATTGCCGCCTCTGCTATGGCGCTAGAAGATGCGCTAACTTATGGGCTAATAAGAGCAGGAAAAAAACCTGAGTAAGGTTTTTAGGTAAGGAGAGAAAAGAATTTAGCTATGGGCACAGCTTTAAAAAGAGGAGCGAAGTTAACTCCTAGCGAATCATCAGATTGGCTAAGAGCAAGAATGGAACAATTAGGGATTTCAGGGCTTGAAGAACTCCACTTAAAAACAGGAATCGATAAGGGCTCGATCTCGCGATATTTTCGCCAAGAGCGCACCCCAAAAATTGATGTCATTGCCCCACTTGCTCAAGCACTTGAAGTGTCTCCAGAGACTCTGCTTATCGCCCTTGGCGCAATAGATAAGAAGCGCAGCTAATCACTCTCTTGCAGTGATGATTAGCTCATCTCCAGTTCGATTAAAGTCCCTAGGAAAAGCATCATCCGCCCATAGGCGATGCAAGTGAGCTATCTGCTCAGTGTCTAATATCCCGGATGTAACATCTAAAATCTGATCAAAATCATCATTGATTCCAATTGTGACTCTTATTTCAGTCGCAGTATTTGTAAGGCTTGGCTCAAGGGCTGTATCACTTATTACTAAGAGAATTTTCAATTGCTGCCCCTTCGCCATTTAGTAGCTAAGTGATTCACTTACCTCTGACAAACCACCGAAGAAGATCCACACTTTGCGCATCTGAAACAGCGTGGATTAAGTGTTGCTTATAAGCAACGCTGTGTCTATCGTTCTTAGAGGTGATTCCTAGATAACCTAGGGTTTATGGCGCTAGATAGTGAGTTGGCAAAGGCTTATCGCAGCCATCTAATCGCTGAGCGAAATCTCTCAGAGAACTCCATTAGGGCATACCTTGCCGATTTAGAGTCGCTCTTGGTTCACATAAATCAATTGGGAGTGTCAGAGTTTGCTCAGCTAGAGCTAAATCACATTCGCTCTTGGCTTGCAAACCTCTCTAGTAAGGGAGCAGCTAGATCTTCAATTACCCGCCGAGTAGTTTCAATACGCGCCTTTACCTATTGGGGGGCTAGAAGCGGCTGGCTAGCAAGAGATATTGGTAAAGATTTAATTGCCCCAAAGCCTGAGAGAAATTTGCCTGATGTTTTAGATATCGAAAGTGCAGCGCTAACAATAAAAGCACTTGAGATAAGAGCGCAGGAAGAGGAAAGTGCCAGCTCGCTTCGAGATCTAGCGTTAGTTGAAGTCTTATATGGCTCAGGTATTCGTATCTCAGAGCTAGTTGGTCTAGATCTTGGTGATATTGATAGGCAGAGATCAACTATCAAAGTGATGGGTAAAGGAAGTAAAGAAAGAATCGTTCCTCTTGGCCAACCAGCACTTAATGCTGTTGATAATTGGATTAATAAAGGAAGAGCAGAGCTAGTAAGTGAAGCAAGTGGCAGCGCGCTATTTATTGGTTCTCGTGGCAAGAGAATTGATCAGAGAGTTGCTAGAAGCGTTGTTTATCAAGCGATGGAGGCAATTGGTAGCGATAAGAAATTAGGACCACATACTATTAGACATAGCGTAGCAACACATTTACTTGAAGGTGGCGCAGATTTAAGAACTGTTCAAGAGATTCTCGGTCACTCATCCCTTGCAACTACTCAGATATATACCCATGTCTCTCAAGAGAGAATCAAAAAAGCATATGAGCAAGCCCATCCCAGGGCTTGAGAATCAATCTTGTAGCGGGTGCTCGCTAGAAATAAATCGTATTGTCTTTGAACGAGAGCGCATTACAAGCGAGTTTGATTGGATATATCGATCTGTGAAGCGAATACCCTTTAATAGCTCGCCATCTGTTATTCCAGTTGCGGCAAAGAAGACATTCTCACCTGAAACTAGATCATTGGTAGTTAATACCTTCTCAAGATCCATGCCATTTGCTATGGCTTTCTCTCGCTCTGCCTCATCCCTTGGATGCAGGATCGCTTGAATTACCCCGCCTAAACACTTCATAGCGCAAGCGGCAATGATTCCTTCCGGAGTGCCACCAATTCCCATGAGGGCATCAATTCCTGTCTCATCGCGGGCTGCTTCAACTGCTCCTGCCACATCGCCATCGGTGATGAATTTAATTCTTGCTCCAGTCTCTCTGATCTCCTTAACTAATTGATCATGTCTTGGCCTATCCAGGAGAACAACCGTTAGTGATTCGATATCACGGCGTTTTGCCTTAGCGATCCGTTTCAAGTTCTCTTTAACCGGGGCGGTGATGTCGACAACGTCAGCTGCTTCTGGGCCAACAACTAACTTCTTCATATAAAATACAGTTGTTGGATCAAACATAGTGCCACGCTCGGCAAGTGCGATTACGCTAATTGCGTTATTCATTCCCTTAGCGGTAAGAGTTGTGCCATCAATTGGATCTACTGCAACATCAACTGATGGACCATTTCCATCGCCAACCTGCTCGCCATTAAATAGCATCGGAGCGTGATCTTTCTCGCCCTCGCCAATAACTATTACGCCATTCATGGAGACGGTATTGATCATCTTTCTCATGCCATCGACTGCTACTTGATCAGCATCATTTTTTGCCCCTCGTCCAACCCAGCGAGATGCTGCAATCGCTGCAGTCTCAGTAACTCGCACTAGCTCAAGAGCTAGATTTCGTGAGGGTTGGGTAAATGCCATAGTTCTTAATCTATACCCCTACGAATATCCTCTTTCAGCGGCTTTGAAGATATTTCAATATTTAGTGGATCGGAAAATGTAATCCCTGCAACCAGGCCAATAAGAAAGGCGGTGAGAAGAGCAGCGGCTTTCATAGAGGCAAATCTGCCTTGCACCCTTATCGATCTAGGGCAGTTATGGGCGATATTGGTGGAAAAAGTGGGGTTGTGGGTCGGGTAGGATTTGGCCTGCACAGAGGTAAAACTCTGTGACTTCACGCGTCTACTTCATTTAATTACACACGCTGTAATTAACTTGAGGAAGCCATTTCGGTCTGACTCTAAATGAGTTAGTCGGTGCCTAGACGCTAGAGAACTAACAAATAGTTGGTTCATTAACCGATGCGAACGAAAAGTTCGCGCTTAAGGAGCGTGCCGCCATGGCGGTTGTAACAATGCGAGAACTCCTCGACAGCGGTGTTCACTTCGGACATCAGACTCGTCGTTGGAATCCAAAGATGAAGCGTTTTATCTTCACAGAGCGCAATGGAATCTACATCATCGATATTCAGCAATCACTTGCGCTAATCGATAAGACCTATGACTTTGTCAAAGATAGCGTTGCAAAGGGTGGACACCTACTATTTGTAGGAACAAAGAAGCAGGCTCAAGAGCCAATTAAGTCTCAAGCCGCTCGAGTTGGAATGCCTTATGTCACAGAGCGTTGGCTCGGTGGAATGCTGACCAACTTCCCAACTGTATATAAGCGTATCCAGCGCCTTAAGGAACTAGAGGCGCTTGAGGCATCTAATGATCAAGTTCTAACTAAAAAAGAACTTCTCTTGCTCCGTCGTGAGCGCGAAAAGCTTCATAAGAACCTTGATGGAATTCGTAACATGACCAAGTTGCCATCGGCAGTTTGGGTGGTTGATACTAAGAAAGAGCATCTAGCAGTTGCTGAGGCTCATAAGCTTGGAATTCCAGTTATTGCAATTCTTGATACCAATTGCGATCCAGATGAAGTTGATTTCAAGATTCCTGGAAACGATGATGCGATTCGCTCAGTAGCTCTGCTAACTCGCGTTATTGCAGATGCTGTTGCAGCAGGACTTCAAGCGCGCTCTGCAAATGTTGCTAAAGAAGCAATGGATGCAGCTAAGAGCGCTGAAGGAAGCGTTGCTGCAGGTGAGCCTCTTGCAGATTGGGAAAAGGAGCTACTTGCAGGATCTCCTGAAGCACCAACTGAGAACCAAGGAGCATAAGTGTCATATTCAGCAGCTGATGTTAAGAGACTTCGCGAAGCAACTGCAGCCGGCATGGTCGATTGCAAAAAAGCTTTAGATGAAGCAGAAGGCGACTTTGATAAGGCAGTAGAAATTATCCGAGTTAAAGGCCTTAAAGGTGTTACCAAGCGTGAAGGTAGAGCCACTTCAAATGGACTTATCGCTGCCAAATCAGAGGGCAACACTTCGGTAATGCTTGAACTTAATTGTGAAACAGATTTCGTTGCTAAGGGAGAGAGATTTCAAGCAGTTGCCAATGAACTTCTTGAGCACCTATTTTCCTCAAAGCAGAGCGATCTTGCAGCATTTCTAACTTCAAAGCTTGCAACAGGTAAAGCTGTGCAAGAGGTAATTGATGAAGCTAATGCGACAATGGGTGAGAAAGTTGAGTTAAGACGTCTTGCAGTAATTCAAGGCTCGCCCAATGCTCAATATCTACATCGCACTAGCCCAGATTTGCCACCACAAGTTGGAGTATTGGTAGCACTTGCGAAAGATGATGCAGTAGTTGGCAAGGATATTGCTCAGCACATTGCAGCCTTTGCCCCACAGTACTTAGATAGAGCTTCAGTGCCTGCTGATGTCTTAGAGCATGAGCGTAAAGTTGCTGAAGAGACCGCTAAGAATGAGGGTAAGCCTGAGGCAGCTATCGCCAAGATTACTGAGGGGCGCGTGACTGGCTTTATCAAAGAAGTTGCTCTTCTTGAGCAGGCCTTTGCTAAAGATCAGAAAAAGAGCGTTGCAGCCATCCTTACTGAGGCGCAAAATTCCGTGTCAGCCTTCTATCGATTCCGAGTAGGACAGTAAAGTTATTTCCGTAGATCTCTAGATATTTAAGGAGTGGCGATATGGCAGATAAGCGAAAGGCCTATAAGCGAGTACTCCTTAAATTATCTGGTGAGGTCTTTGGCGGAAGCAAGGGCGTTGGAGTAGATCCAGATGTAGTCCATGGCGTTGCCGAGCAAATTGCAGAGGTAGTTCGCTCCGGAACTCAAGTAGCTATTGTTGTTGGCGGCGGAAATTACTTTAGAGGCGCAGAACTTCAAGAGCGCGGTATGGATCGTGCTAGAGCCGACTATATGGGAATGCTAGGAACTGTTATGAACTGCCTAGCGCTACAAGATTTTCTAGAAAAAGAAGGAATTGAAACCAGAGTTCAAACCGCTATTGCTATGGGTCAAGTTGCTGAGCCATATATTCCACGTAGATCAATTCGCCATCTAGAAAAGGGGCGAGTAGTTATCTTTGGCGCAGGCGCGGGTATGCCATTTTTCACAACCGATACCGTTGCAGCTCAGAGAGCACTTGAAATAGGAGTAGATGCTCTTCTTCTTGCTAAGAGCGGGGTTGATGGGGTCTATTCAGCAGATCCTAGAAAAGATAAAGATGCAAAGCGCTATGACGTTATTACCTATGATGAAGTTTTATCGAAATCACTTGCTGTAGCCGATGCTGCAGCATTTAGCCTCTGCCGCGAGAATAAATTGCCTATCGTGGTATTTAACCTTCTTGAAAATGGCAATATTGCTCGCGCTGTTCGTGGCGAGGCAATCGGAACGTTAGTTAATTAAGGGGAATAGATGAGTATTCAAACAGTAATTGCCGATACCAATACCAAGATGAATAAGGCTGTTGACGTTGCAAAGGAAGATATGGCAGCGATTAGAACTGGAAGAGCCCATCCATCAATGTTCGCCAAGATTATGGTTGAGTATTACGGAACTCTCACCCCGCTTTCGCAACTCGCAACAATTCAAGTTCCAGAGGCAAGAACAGCGATGATTACCCCATTTGATAAGGGAGCAATCACCTCAATAGAGAAGTCAATTAGAGAATCAGATCTTGGAGTAAATCCTGGGGGAGATGGCACAGTAATTCGCGTTAATTTCCCACAGCTAACTGAGGAGAGACGTAAAGAGTTTATTAAGGTGGCAAAGACCAAGGCTGAGGATTCTAAAATCTCGATTCGAAGCATTAGAAGAGCTGCTAAAGAGGCCATGGAGAAGCTAGAGAAAGATGGCCAGATTGGTAAAGATGATCTCTCTCGCGGCGAGAAAGAGCTTGAGAAAGTCACCTCTGATCATGTGGCAAAAATCGATGAGATGTTAAAGCATAAGGAAGCCGAACTTCTCGAAGTCTAACTTTGAGGTAAAACTATGAGCGACCTTCACTCAATTAATAAGGCGATAAATAAGAAGGCGGGGCGAAAGCTCTTCCCCTCCATTTTGGTAGGTCTATTACTTCTTGCAATAGTTTTCTCCACCATCTCATATGCTCCAATTGCTTTTGCAGCATTTGTGACTGTTGCGGTTTTGATTGCTCTAAAGGAGTTAACTGCAGCATTTAAAGCTCGGGGCATTACTTCAAATTACCTAGGGCTTGCTCTTTCAACTGCCTTAATTCTTGGAAGTACTTGGATTGGCGGGCTTCCAGGCTTGACTGTTTCGATGGTAGTTTCCTTAATTTTTAACTTACTCCTTGTTCTTCGCGGCGGAGTTGATGGCTTTGTTAGTAGAGCTACCGCATCAGCTTTTGCACTTTTATATCCAGGCTTTGTGGCAGGTTTTATTCTTCTACTTGCCAGATCTGGGGAGGGATTTTCCTATATTGCAACGCTTGTGATCATGGTTGGCTGCAATGACACCTTTGCTTGGGCCTTCGGAGTTTTACTTGGAAAACACCCTCTTGCTCCAAAGATTTCACCAAAGAAGACCTGGGAAGGATTCTTTGGCGGGTTGATATTTAGCGCAATTGGAAGCTCGCTTGCTTTTTACTATCTCCTTGATTATCACCCAGTAATTGGAGCGCTGGCAGGATGCGCCGGAGCACTTACTGCAACAGTTGGCGACCTATTAGAAAGTGGCATAAAGCGAGATCTATCAATTAAGGATATGGGAACAATTCTTCCAGGACATGGCGGGATGCTAGATCGCCTAGATGCGGTGTTAATTACTGCGCCTCTGCTCTGGTGTGTTCTTGAGATTTTGAAGCGCTTTTTATGAGCGAGATAAAACTTGTATTTGATGAGGTTAAACCAAAGAAAAAGGCTCCTGAACATCTAGCAGATCTAACTATTGCTGAGCGGCGCGCAAAGGCAGAGTCTTTAGGCCTTCCAGCCTTTAGGGCTAATCAAATAGCGACCCACTACTTCACGCATTACAACGAGGAGCCTGATTCTTGGAGCGATATTCCAGCTGCAATGCGCCCACTAGTTGCTGAGCACTTTCTACCAAAACTTCTAACTCCCATTCGCCAAGTTGAGTGCGATAAAGGAAAGACAAGAAAAGATCTCTGGCGCTTACACGATGGAGTATTAGTTGAAACTGTTCTAATGCGTTATAAAGATAGAACTACAGTTTGTATTTCATCGCAGGCAGGCTGCGGAATGAACTGTCCTTTCTGCGCAACGGGACAAGCTGGCTTAACTAGAAATTTAACGGCAGGGGAGATTACATCCCAAGTTGTAGCTGCAGCCAGAGCCTGTGCTAGCGGAGAGCTGCCAGGTGGCCCGACCCGCTTATCAAATGTGGTCTTTATGGGAATGGGGGAGCCGCTTGCTAATTACAACTCAGTGATGAAGAGCGTTAGAAACATTATTACCCCGCAGCCAGATGGTTTAGGAATTGGAGCAAGATCAGTAACTGTTTCAACAGTTGGGCTAGTTCCAGGTATTGAGAAATTAACAAGCGAAGATCTTCAGATTACCCTTGCTGTCTCACTTCACACTCCAGATGATGAACTTCGTGACACCTTAGTTCCAGTTAATTCCAGATGGAAGGTTAAAGAAGTATTAAGCGCAGCAGATAAATATGTAGCTATGACGGGTCGAAGATACTCAATTGAATATGCGCTAATTAGAGATATCAATGACCAGAAGTGGCGGGCAGATCTTCTAGCCAGGCTATTAAAAAATCGCCATGCCCACGTCAATCTAATTCCACTAAATCCCACCCCAGGCTCTAAATGGACCGCATCTAGAAAGGAAGATGAAATAGCCTTCGTTAAAACCTTAGAGAAGTATGGGGTTCCGGTAACAGTTCGTGATACTAGAGGGCGCGAGATTGATGGAGCCTGCGGCCAATTGGCAGCGGCCAGTAAGCCTTAAAAGACGCTACTTTTCTCTACTCTTGATAGCGGGGGCAGTAATTAACTAAACTCACACGCCTGACCAACTATGAAAGGTTTTTTCCTTGAAGACGCTACAAAACTTTATCAACGGTAAATCACTTCCATCTTCCTCAGATAAGACTCAAGACTTGGTTAATCCCTCAACCGGGCAAGTCTTTGCTAAAGCTCCAGTTTCAAACGCCGCCGATATTGATAAGGCGATGAAATCTGCCGAGAGCGCATTTGAGATTTGGAAAGAGAGCACTCCAGGTGAGCGCCAGAAAGCGATCAATAAGATTGCTGATGCGATTGAAGCTCGCTCAGAGGAGCTAATCGGAATTGAAAGCGAGAACACAGGAAAACCAATAGCAGTCACTCGCGCTGAAGAAATTGGTCCAATGCTTGATCAGATTAGATTCTTTGCCGGAGCTGCTCGTCATCTTGAGGGAAGATCCGCTGCTGAATATTCCAAAGGACACACATCTTTTATTCGCCGTGAGCCAATTGGCGTTTGCGCGCAAGTTACGCCATGGAATTATCCAATGATGATGGCGGTATGGAAGTGGGCCCCAGCAATTGCTGCTGGAAATACTGTTGTTCTAAAACCAAGTGATACCACCCCAGTCTCAACGCTTTGGATGGCAGAGCTTATGCAAGAGTTTCTGCCAGAGGGTGTAATAAATGTTGTAGTTGGAGATCGAGAGACTGGAAGACATTTAGTAGAACATGAGATTCCGCAATTTGTCTCTATCACCGGCTCAGTTAAGGCAGGTATGGAAGTTGCAACAAGCGCAGCTAAAGATTTAAAGCGAATCCATCTAGAACTTGGCGGTAAGGCTCCAGTTGTTATCTTTGATGATGCAAATATTGAGGCAGCTTGTGAGTGGATTGCTGTTGCTGGATATTTCAATGCTGGACAAGATTGCACTGCAGCCACCAGGGTTTTAGTTGAGGCAAGTGCCTATGAAGATGTAGTAGCGCTACTTAGCGAGCAGGCTAAGAACGTAATTAAAGTAGGTATGCCAGATGAAGATGTCTTGGTAGGACCAGTTAATAACGCTAGCCAGCTAGCAAGAGTTAAGGGCTTCATTGATCGCGCTCCAGCACATGCCAGAATCACAGCTGGTGGAAGCGCTATTGATCGTCCGGGATATTTCTGGAACCCAACTGTCGTTGCTGATTTAAGACAAGATGATGAAATGATTCAGAGCGAAATCTTTGCACCGGTTATCACAGTGCAAAAATTCACTGATGAAGCAGAGGCAGTGCGTTATGCCAATGGCGTGAAATATGGACTTGCTTCAAGTGTTTGGACCAAAGATCATGGCCGTGCGATGAGAATGGCCAAGGCCTTTGACTTTGGTTGCGTCTGGATTAACACCCATATCCCAATGGTTGCTGAGATGCCTCATGGCGGATTTAAGCATTCAGGACATGGCAAAGACCTCTCAGGCTATGGATTTGAGGAATACACGCGCATCAAACACGTGATGACAAATCTCAACGCCTGATAGATTTCCCCGAATTAGAAGCAAACCCAACTAGAGAAAGTGAAAAGATGAGAAAAGATCTAGAAAAGTTATCACCAGAGGCGCGCTCTATCATCCGCTCCCAAGTCACTCGCCGCTCACTACTAGTTGGCGCAGGAGCAATTGCAGGAGCCAGCACCCTTGCTGCATGCGGCACTGGATCAACTGATAGCGGAGCAGAAGGCGTTGTTGATGTTAGTGATAGCGAAAAAATTGTTCGTTGGGCTAATTGGCCACTTTACCTTGATTACAACGAGGATACCCAGGAGTATCCAACGCTTAAAGCGTTTGAAGCAGCTACTGGAATTAGCGCTACCTACACCGAAGATATTGACGATAACAACACCTTCTATGGAAAAGTTCAAGGCCAATTAGGAATTGGTTCCGATATTGGTTATGACGTTGTTACTCCAACAGATTGGATGGCAGCTCGCTGGATTGAATTGGGATATGCCCAGGAGCTAGATGCTGCAAATATTCCAAATAAATCAAATATTCGCGAAGTTCTTTCCAATGTGGGCTTTGATCCAGGCAGAAATTACTCATTAACCTGGCAATCAGGTTTTGCTGGATTTGGCTGGAATACTGAAAAAATCAAAAAGGGTGTTCGCACAATAGAAGATCTCTTTGCCCCTGCTAACAAGGGTAAAGTGGTCGTTCTATCTGAGCTACGCGACACAATTGGAATTATTCTGCAATATCAAGGCGTAGATCCTTCAAGTAATTTCACCGAAGATCAATATATGAATGCGATTGATTTCCTTAAGGGCAAAGTTGCTGACGGATTTATTAGAAAAGTTCGTGGTAATTCCTACTCCGAGGATCTAGTAAATGGCGATGCAGTAGCAGTCATTGGTTGGTCTGGAGATTTGTTTATTCTCAAGTCAGAAAATGATGGCAAGTTTGACTTTGCAATCCCTGAATCAGGTGGAACGCTCTGGAGCGATAACATGCTAGTTCCTTCAACTTCAACTCATAAGAAAAATGCTGAGCTTCTAATGAATCATTATTATGATCCAGCAATCGCTGCTGAAGTTGCTGCATATGTAAATTACATTTGCCCAGTTGAAGCTGCTCAGAGCGAACTGGAAAAAATTGATCCGGATCTAGCAGCTAGCCCATTTATTTTCCCTGATGAAGCCACTTTGGCAAAGGTTAAGGTTTTCCGTTCTCTCGATGCCGATGAGAGCACGAATTTCCAAGCAGCCTTTGACGAAGCTGTCGGCAACTAGGGGCTTGGTAGTTAGCCGGTGATGGCGAAGACCAAAGTCTCACAGGACACTGGCGACTTAGTACTAAATCGTATCTCCAAATATTATGGAGATTTTTGCGCAGTTGATGATCTCTCATTGACCATTCCTGATGGTTCATTCTTTGCACTCCTTGGACCATCAGGTTGTGGCAAAACCACAACGCTTCGAATGATTGCAGGGCTTGAAGAGCCAACTGCCGGCACTATCTCTATTGGTGAAACTGATATCACCACGCAGAAGTCCTATCGGCGCAATGTAAATACTGTTTTTCAAAACTATGCTCTCTTTCCTCACTTAAGCATCTTTGAAAATATCGCCTTTGGTCTTCGAAGACGTGGTATTAAAGATGTTAAAGATGAAGTTGAAAAGGCGCTCAGTCTTGTTGAGCTAGGGCATCTATCTGAGCGCAAACCTGCTCAACTCTCAGGCGGGCAGCAACAAAGAATTGCGGTAGCAAGAGCGATTGTTAATCGCCCAGAGGTATTACTTCTTGATGAACCGCTAGGTGCACTTGATCTAAAACTAAGGCGTCAAATGCAGATTGAATTGAAGCGAATTCAATTGGAAGTTGGAATCACCTTTATCCATGTCACACATGATCAAGAAGAAGCAATGACAATGGCTGACACGATTGCGGTTATGAATCAAGGCAAGATTGAGCAGATGGGCTCTGCCACAGAACTTTATGAAGCCCCAAAGACAGCATTTGTGGCAAACTTCTTAGGTCAGTGCAATCTAATTAAAGTTAAAGTTCAATCCCGCTCGGGCGGAAAGGTAATAGTCAGCGCTAAGGGCCATACCTTTGAGATCCCAGAGTCAAGAGTTTCAAGTAGTAATGATGCTCTCCTTCTTGGAGTCCGTCCTGAAAAACTTCGCCTTGATGATAAGGGCGTCAACTCCATTCAAGAGTGTGTTGTTACCGACCGCTCCTTTGTAGGAACTTCAACGCAGTATTTAGTTAGAACCCCTTGGGATCTAGAGCTTGTGGTCTTTGAACAAAACGATGAGGGACTTCATGATTTACGAGTTGGAGATAAAGTCTCACTTGAATGGGATAGTGAACACACCTTTGGTTTAGATGGCGCACAAGATGTTAATGCTGGCGCTGATCTTGATGATGACGAGTAAGTAATGGCGTTTCTGCATGGGGCAACTAAGAGCAAAAGTGGTGGAGGCAGCGCGGTAAAAAAGCGTTCACTTACGCCATATCTGCTCCTTGCTCCAGGTTTGATCTGGCTAATTACCTTCTTTGTTATTCCGATATTTTCCCTAGCTAGTACTTCAACGATGGTTCGCCCGCAAGGCTCTCAAATCGGCACCTATGTGCAGGAGCTGCGCTTTGCTAATTATGTTGATGCATTCCTTGCAAATCAGGAGCAATATGTAAGGTCATTTCTCTATGCAGGAATCGCAACGATTTTAGCTCTTGCAATCTCATACCCTCTTGCATACATGATTGCCTTTAAGGCTGGTAAATATCGCAACATCTTGCTGGTTTTAGTGGTTGCTCCTTTCTTTACATCATTTCTATTAAGAACTGTGGCCTGGAGCCAGATTCTGGGAGATGAAGGTCCGGTTGTTACAACGCTAAAGCTTCTGCCATTTTTTGATGATTCAATTCGATTAACGGCAACGCCCTTTGCTGTGGTATCCGGGCTAACTTATAACTTCTTGCCATTTATGACTCTGCCTCTTTATGCAAGCCTGGAGCGAATTGATCCTAGAACTTTGGAAGCATCAGGTGATCTTTATGCAAGTGGCTTTACCACCTTTAGGAAGGTAACAGTTCCACTCTCTATGCCTGGAGTTGTAGCAGGAACACTTCTTACCTTTATTCCAGCAGCAGGTGATTATGTAAATGCTGCTCTTCTTGGCAATCCCAGCACCAAGATGATTGGAAATGTAATTGAATCAAGGTTCTTTGCTGTCGTTGATTATCCAACTGCTGCAGCTCTCTCATTTACCTTGATGGCAACAATTTTGATTCTAGTTACTCTTTATATCCGTAAATCAGGAACGGATGAGCTGGTATGAGTACACAAGTGATTCCAAGGCCTTCTTTTTCGCATCGCAGCTCAAGGTGGTTTTCTCGCAATCTAATCAGAATTTATGCGGCATTAGCCTTTGTATATCTCTTTATTCCTGTGGCCTATACCTTTGCATTTTCCTTTAATGACTCAGGTAAAAGTAATTTAGTCTGGAAAGGATTTACGCTAGATAATTGGAAGAACCCTTGCGGAGCTCCTCAAGTATGTAAAAGCGTGGCAAACTCACTTCAAATCGGAGTTATTTCAACAGTAGTAGCAACCATCCTAGGAACCATGATTGCCTTTGCAATTAGTAGACATAGCTTTAGAGGGCGTAAGACCACTAATCTTCTTATCTTTCTTCCCATGGCAACTCCAGAGGTAGTACTTGGCGCCTCACTTCTTGCCATGTTTCTAAATTTGAGAATTAATCCTGGATTTTGGACCATTGTGATTGCTCACGTGATGTTCTGTATCTCCTTTGTGGTGGTAACTGTTAAAGCAAGGGTTGCCTCCCTTGATCCAAGACTTGAGCAGGCTGCGATGGATCTCTACGCCAATGAGCGTGAGACATTTAGATATGTCACTCTTCCGCTAGTTATGCCAGGAATAGCAGGAGCTGCGCTTCTAGCGTTTTCACTCTCATTTGATGACTTCATCATCACCAATTTCAACTCAGGTATCGAGTCCACATTTCCTAAGTTTGTCTATATCTCAGCAGCTAGAGGAATCCCAGCCCAAGCAAATGTGATTGGTAGCGCGATGTTCTTCATTGCCCTAATCATTGTTATTGTTGGACAAGTTGTAAGCCGACAGAGAAAGAAGTCATGACCAACATCGGAAATATGTATGGCCCAAATTTTACCTTTCTTGGAATTCCTGCCTGTGATCTAGATAAGCCTGAGAGTTATAAGGGCGCTGATGTAATCATCGTTGGAACTCCGATTGATAGTGGAACCTCTCATAGATCTGGCGCAAAGTTTGGTCCACAAGCAATTCGTATGGGTGACTACCTGGAGCATGATGGCGAGCGGCCACATCTTGCTCTAAGAATTGATGGGCTAAAAGAGCTAAAGATATTTGATGCTGGAGATCTCTTAATGCCCCCAGGAAATCTTGAAGAGGCGCTATTAGTTTTAAAGAAAGCAACAGAGAAAATCTCAAGGGCCGGAGCAATTCCAGTAGTACTTGGGGGAGATCACTCAATTGCATCTGCAGATGTTGCAGGAATTGCAGAGCACTTAGGTAAGGGCAGAGTTTCAATGATTCACTTTGATGCCCACGCTGATACCGGGGATCTTCAATTCGGAGCCTTAGTTGGCCATGGAACTCCAATGCGAAGACTTATTGATTCTGGATATGTTCGCGGCGATAGATTCTTACAACTTGGCCTTCGTGGATATTGGCCTGATGATGTAACTCTAAATTGGATGAAAGATAAGGGAATGCGTTCCTATGAGATGACAGAGATTCATCATCGCGGGCTAACTAAAGTTCTTGATGAATCATTTGCAACTCTTACAAGAGATTGTGATGGCGTATTTTTATCTGTTGATATTGATGTTGTTGATCCAGGAATGGCGCCAGGAACTGGAACTCCAGAGCCAGGTGGAATGACTTCAAGAGAGCTACTAGAGGCGGTAAGAAGAATCTGTCTAGAACTTCCAGTAGTTGGCATTGATGTTGTTGAAGTATCACCGCCATTTGACTCAGCCGATATAACAGCAATTCTTGCAAACCGAGTAGTTCTTGAGGCAGTTAGCGCCATAGCAAAGCGAAAAAGAGGCGATACTTACCTGCCAACTCAGAACTTACTTGATCGTTAAGCCTGAGCAAGACCTGCTTCAAGAACTTCTAGCGCTTCTTTAAGAAGGTGCTCTGGCATAACAAGTGGTGGCAGGAGCCTAATTACATTGCTATAAGTTCCTGCAGAGAGAATTAAGACTCCATTTTGCTGGCAGTACTTAATAACAGATGTAAGTGCGCTTGGATTTGGCTCTTTAGATCCAGGGATTACTAATTCAATAGCCTGCATCGCCCCGCGCCCTCTTACATCTCCAATAATTGGGTACTTCTTCTTCATAGCCTCAAGGCTACTTCGCATAATTAATCCAAGCTCATTTGCTCGCTTGACTAAGTTTTCTTCCTCAATTGTTGCAATAGCGCCAAGGGCTGCTGCGCAGGCGATAGGAGATCCACCAAATGTTCCACCAAGACCGCTGGCATGGATAGAGTCCATGACATCAGCCCTTCCTGTAACTGCTGCAAGTGGAAGACCGCCTGCAATTCCTTTGGCTGTAGTGATTAAATCTGGAACGATTGATTCATCCTCGCAGGCAAACATCTGGCCAGTTCTTGCAAAGCCAGTCTGCACCTCATCTGCAATAAAGAGAATTCCATTTTCTTTGCAGAACTTACTAAGGCCTGGAAGAAATCCCTTGCAAGGAACGATAAAGCCGCCTTCGCCAAGAATTGGTTCGATAACGATGCAGGCAACATTCTTTGCACCAATTTCTTTCTCAATCTTATGAAGCACAGTATCTAAAACTGATTCTTGGCAGGATCCAGAGCAGGAATCGCAGCGATATGGATAAGACATTGGCATGCGATAAACCTCAGGGGTAAATGGTCCAAAACCATCTTTATATGGCATGTTCTTAGCAGTCATTGCCATAGTTAGATTAGTTCTGCCGTGATAGCCATGTTCAAAGACAACAACTGCTTGGCGTTTGGTGAAATTGCGAGCAATCTTGACCGCGTTTTCAACTGCTTCAGCGCCTGAATTAAAGAGAGCTGATTTCTTCTTATGATCTCCTGGAGTTAAACGATTGAGCGCTTCACAGACCTGGATATAGCCCATATATGGGGCGATCATGAAACAGGTGTGGGTAAATGCCTCTACCTGCTCCTTCACATTTTTAACAACTCGATCAGCTGAGTTTCCAACATTTACAACTGCAATTCCTGCCCCCATATCGATAATGGAGTTTCCATCAACATCAACAATTACCCCGCCGCCAGCTTTTTCAACTACAACAGGAATTGCCATGCCAAGTGAGGCTGAGACTGCCTCTGCTCTGCGCTTAATTAGTTCTTGGGATTTTGGTCCTGGAATTGGGGTGATTAGTTTTCTAACCTGCTCGAGATGTGGCCCTGAACTCATCTGCTTATTCTATCTTTTCCATCTATTTAACCTATTTCTGAGAAGATGGACCCGTGCGCGATATTGTGATTTTAGGCTCCACCGGCTCTATTGGGGTTCAAGCCTTAGAGGTTATCGCTGCAAACCCTGAACTTTTTAGAGTAGTTGGCCTTAGCGCAGGGGGAAATAACTTAACTTTATTGACCAAGCAGGTTAGAGATTTTAACGTCCCCATAGTTGGAGTTAGTAGCGGAGCGCAAGAACTCAAGAGCTCGCTAAGCGGGGTAAAGGTAATTGATGGAACCCAAGCTTCAGAGCAGATTGCATCTCTTACTTGCGATTTAGTTCTAAATGCAATCACCGGATCTATTGGCCTTGGTCCAACTCTTGCAGCTCTAGCTTCAGGAAATAAAGTAGCCCTTGCCAATAAAGAATCTCTAGTTGCTGGTGGAGATTTAGTGATGGCATATGGAAGTGAGAAGATACTTCCAGTTGATTCCGAGCACTCTGCTCTTTTTCAAGCGATGAGCGCAGGACGGGCAAGTGATGTCTCTAAATTAATTCTTACCGCAAGCGGCGGCCCTTTTAGAGATCGGCAAGATTTATCTCAAGTGAAGTTAGCAGATGCCCTTGCCCATCCCACCTGGTCTATGGGGCCAGTTGTTACGATGAACTCTGCAACGCTAGTTAATAAAGGCCTTGAGATTATTGAGGCGCATTATCTCTTTGATATCGCCTACTCAAAGATCGAGGCAGTGATTCATCCACAATCAATTGTGCACTCACTTGTGGAATTTAAAGATGGCTCAACTCTTGCTCAAGCATCACCTCCTGATATGAAGGGGCCGATTGCATACGCTCTTGCTTATCCAAATAGGGTCGCTGGGGCTATGGCTCCAATTAATTGGAGCGCCAAGCAGAGTTGGGATTTTGAGCCAATAGATGAGAATAGATTTCCGGCAGTGCAACTTGCAAGAAGAGCAGGAGCTCTAGGATCTTCTGTTGCTGCAATTTATAACGCAGCAAATGAGGTGGCAGTTGCTGCGTTTATGAAGGAGGAGATCGCTTTCACGGCAATAGTGGATACGATTGAAAAGGTTGTGGATAAGTTATCAGTTAGTGCTCCTTCTAGAATTAGAGATATCTCAGATGTCAGCGCTATTGAGAAGGATGCGCGGATGTATGCAATAGAAGTATTGAAGAAAGGCTAGGAGAGAAGGGGTTATGGGTTTTCTTGGAGTAATTGCCTTTATTCTGGCTCTGCTTATTTCAGTGATGATCCATGAATTTGGCCATTACATAACTGCTAAACGATATGGCATGAGAGTCACTGAATTCTTTGTAGGTTTTGGAAAGCGTCTATGGTCAACCCAGCGTGGTGAGACAGAGTTTGGAATAAAAGCAATACCTGCTGGTGGTTATTGCAAGATCTCTGGAATGTCGCCAACTGAGGAGTTAGCAGATGAATTTAAACCAAGAGCTTTTTATCTAGCATCTGCTCCTAAGAAGTTAGTAGTTCTTGGAGCTGGTTCTTTTCTACATTTTGTTCTAGCGCTCTTTCTACTCTTTACTCTCTTTGCAGGAATTGGCACATCACAAGTTCTTCCAACGATTTCTCAAGTGCTTCCTTGCGTTCCTAAAGAGAGTACCTGTAAGGCCGGTGATCCAATTTCTCCAGCTAAGCGCTCAGGTTTAATGCCGGGAGATGAAATCCTTGGAGTAAATGGTCAAGAGCTTGCCTGGAAAGAATCAGCAGAGATACTTCGAGCCTCTGCAGAGAAAGAAATAACTTTACTAATTGAAAGAGATGGGCAAGTAATAAGTATTGCCATCACTCCAGCAACCAGAGTTGTTGAAGGAGATTCCAGAGGTTTTCTTGGAATCATTAATGAATTTGGTTTAGTAAGACAAAATCCGATAAAGGCTGCTGCTTCAAGTGTAAGAGCAACTGGAGCAATCTTTGAAGGCTCAATTAAGGCTCTGATTTCACTTCCCTCTCAAATACCTTCTTTAATTGGCCAGACATTTTTTGGGCAGGAGAGAAATTCGCAAGGTTTAGTTGGAATCGTTGGAGTTGCAAGAGCAAGCGGCGAGACTGTTTCTAGTGGAAACTTAAGTACTGGCGAAAAAGTTGCCACATTTATTCTTATTGTGGCTTCACTTAATATCTTTGTTGGAATCTTTAACCTGCTACCAATTCTTCCTCTAGATGGTGGCCATATGGCAGTTGCTAGCTATGAGGCGATCAGACGAAGAATTGCAGCTATGAGAGGAAAGGCTGATCCTGGGCCGGTTGATGTGGAGAAGCTCACCCCGATTACCTTGGTGGTCTTTGCCGTTCTTCTAGTTCTGACTGTGATTTTGCTAATTGCTGATATTTTCAATCCAATTAACCTCAATCTTTAGGAGAGAATAGGGCCATGGTTGATCTGGGAATTCCATCTGCGCCGCCGCCAGTTCTTTCCCCGCGCCGTAAGTCTCGCCAGTTAAAAGTAGGAAGCGTTTTAGTTGGGGGAGATGCGCCAGTATCAGTTCAATCGATGTGCACCACACTTACCGCTGATGTGAACTCAACATTGCAACAGATCGCTGAGTTAACTGCTTCAGGATGCCAGATAGTTAGAGTTGCTGTTCCTAGCCAAGATGATGCTGATGCGCTAAAAGATATTGCTAGAAAATCTCAGATTCCTGTTATCGCAGATATTCACTTTCAACCAAAATATATCTTCGCAGCAATTGATGCAGGATGCGCCGCGGTTAGAGTCAATCCTGGAAATATTAAACAATTTGATGACAAGGTAAAGGAAGTTGCGAAAGCTGCAGGAGATGCTGGAATTCCAATTCGAATTGGAGTTAACGCTGGATCACTTGACCCAAGACTTTTATCAAAGCATGGAAAAGCAACCCCTGAGGCGCTAGTTGAATCAGCGCTCTGGGAAGCTGGATTATTCGAAGAGCATGGCTTTAGAGATATCAAAATCTCGGTTAAGCATCATGATCCAGTAACGATGATTAAGGCATACCGGCTCCTTGCTGCAAAGTGTGATTATCCACTTCACTTAGGAGTAACAGAGGCTGGTCCACTATTCCAAGGAACTATAAAGTCTGCAACAGCATTTGCGGTATTACTTGCAGAGGGAATCGGCGACACAATTCGAGTTTCACTCTCTGCCCCTCCAGTTGAGGAAGTTAAAGTTGGTATTTCTATTCTTGAATCTCTTAATTTAAGACAGCGAAAGTTAGAGATCGTTTCTTGCCCATCTTGTGGGCGCGCTCAAGTAGATGTCTATTCACTTGCAGAGAAAGTACAAGCAGGCCTTGAAGGAATGACAGTCCCACTTCGCGTTGCAGTGATGGGCTGTGTTGTTAATGGACCAGGAGAGGCGCGAGAGGCAGATCTTGGCGTTGCATCCGGTAATGGCAAAGGTCAGATATTTGTTAGAGGTGAAGTAATAAAAACAGTTCCTGAGGCGCAGATTGTTGAAACTTTGATTGAAGAGGCGATGCGCCTTGCAGAGGAGATGGAAGCTGCTGGTGTCGCATCGGGAGAACCAACAGTAAACGTAAAGTAATTCGCTAGGCTTAGCGCTATGTTAAAGATGTCATCTCTCTTTCTGCGCACGCTTAGAGATGACCCATCAGATGCTTCAGTTGCTAGCCATAGGCTTCTAGTTAGAGCGGGATATATCCGCCCAATTGCTGCAGGAATATTTTCTTGGTTACCCCTTGGGGTAATTGCTCTTAGAAATGTCGAAAGAGTTATAAGAGATGAGATGGATAAGGCGGGCTTTCAAGAAGTTCACTTTCCAGCGCTTCTTCCTAAAGATCCTTATGAGAAAAGTAATCGCTGGGAAGAGTATGGACCTGCCTTATTTAGGCTCCAGGATCGAAAAGGTAGCGACTATCTACTAGGGCCAACCCATGAAGAGATGTTTACTCTCATGGTCAAGAGCGAATACTCCTCATATAAAGATCTTCCGCTTTCAATCTATCAAATCCAAACCAAATATCGCGATGAAGCTCGTCCTAGAAGTGGAATTATTCGTGGACGCGAATTTATTATGAAAGATTCTTATTCATTTGATTTAGATGATGCTGGCCTTGAAGTTTCATATCAGAAGCATCGGGCTGCCTATATTGAAACCTTTAATCGCCTAGGACTTAAATTCAATATCGTCTCTGCTGTCTCTGGCGCTATGGGCGGGTCAAAATCTGAAGAGTTCTTAGCTCCATGCTCAACGGGTGAGGACACTTATGTGCTCTGTCCTAAATGTGGATATGCAGCAAATGTTGAAGCCATGGTTAGTAAGGTTAGTAAAAAAGAGATAGCAAAAGCACCCAAGATGGAGCTTCTTGATACTCCAGATACTCCAACTATTGAAAGCTTAGTTGCGGTTATGAATCAGAAGTATCAAGCAAATGTGTGCGCATCGGATACGTTAAAGAACATCTTGCTTGTGGCAGATGGGCAGGTAATTTCAATACTAATTCCAGGAGATCGCCAGGTTGATTTAAAGAGAGTTGAAGCAAATCTTGCTGGAGTTAAAGAGCTTCGCTTGTTTGAGGATGCAGACTTTGCAAAAAATCCTGGTCTAGTAAAGGGATATGTTGGCCCGCAAGATGCTAAGAAATTAGGAATCAAGCTCTATGCAGATCCATCAGTTGTTATTGGCTCACACTGGATAACAGGTGCTAATACCAAGAATAAACATATGCGCTATGTCACCCATGGTCGCGACTTTAACGTTGATGGATTTATTGAAGCAGTTGAAATTAACCAAGGCGATCCATGTCCAAGCTGTGATAGCCCAATCATTATTGATCGCGCAATTGAAATTGGTCATATTTTCCAGCTGGGCAGAAAGTATGCCCAAGCACTTGATTTAACAGTTCTTGATAGCCAAGGAAAATCACAGGTTGTCACTATGGGCTCATATGGAATTGGTGTTACTAGAGCTCTAGCGGCAATTGCTGAGCAGAGCCATGATGAAATCGGCATTATCTGGCCAGATGAAATTGCGCCAGCAAAAGTTCATATTGTGGCAACTGGCAGGGATGATGAGCCATTTATTCAAGCAGAGAGAATTGGGAAAGAGTTAGAGGCAAAAGGTATTAGCGTGATGATTGATGATAGACGCGAGGCAAGCCCTGGAGTTAAATTTAAAGATGCAGAGCTAATTGGCAATCCTTATATCTTGATATTTGGTAAGAGTCTGGCCCAAGGTCAAGTTGAATTCCGCAAGAGACGAAGTGGTGAGAAGTCAGAGATTGCACTTGGTGAGATCACATCTTACGTAGTTAAATTGCTAGGTTGATTAACTAGTTTCTCGTGGATATATCAGTTGAAGTAATTCTATTTCTCATCCTTGCAGCCACCTTTGCAGGACTTGTTGATTCACTCGCTGGAGGCGGGGGGCTAATTCAACTGCCAGCTCTTCTAGTTTCACTTCCTGATACCTCGCCTTCGGTGATTCTTGGAACTAATAAAGTCCCCTCTTTTCTTGGCACCTTAGGAGCTACTGCCTCATATTTAAGAAAGATAAAGCCAGATTTTAAGTTAGCAGCGGTGATGGGTATTCCTGCATTTATTGGCTCAGCTATGGGCGCAAGTGTGGCAACAAAGATTCCAAGAGATGCGTTTAAGCCAATAATTTTATTTCTTCTAATTTTTGTTGCAATCTATACCTATCTAAGAAAAGACTTAGGACAGGTTTCTTCTGCAAAATTTGCTGGAAGAAATCGACCATTAATCGGCGCAGCGGTTGGGGCTGTAATTGGGTTTTATGATGGAATCTTTGGTCCTGGGACCGGATCTTTTCTAATGCTTGCACTTGTTGCAGTTCTAGGCTTTGCATTTCTTGAAGCATCAGTTACAGCAAAGCTTGTCAATCTTGCGACAAATCTTGGAGCGATTTTAGTTTTTGGCTTTAACTCTCAAATCATCTGGGCGCTGGGATTAACGATGGCGGCAGGAAATATCGCCGGAGGATTTATTGGAGCTAAAGTTGGCATAAGGGGCGGGTCAGTTTTGATTCGTCGGGCGTTTCTAGCCGTCACTACCGCGCTGATCATTCGCCTTATCTATGACACCTTCCTGCGGGGCTGAGATCTGGGATAGACTTACCCCCACAACTTAACAACAACTAAATAAGTAGGAAGAAATTAAAATGGCTTTGGTAGATAACTTAAATGAGCTTCTCGCTCCAGTAGTAAAAGCATCTGGGCTCTTACTTGAAGAGATTAAAGTGATTCCAGTTGGACGCTCTCGGATCATCTCAGTAATAGTTGATCACGAAGAGAGAGATCTAAACCTTGATGAGGTCGCTGCAAGCTCAAGAGCGATATCTAAAATTCTAGAAAACTATAGCCAGCTTGGTGATAATCCATTTACCCTTGAAGTCACATCCCCTGGCGTTGATCGCCCGCTGGTAAAGGCGTATCAATGGAAGAAAAATCTCGGTCGGCTAATTTCCATAGTCAAAGTCGATGGCGAAAAGCTAATTGGCCGCCTTAAGAGCCTTGATTTAGATTCAGCCTCACTTGAGGTTAAAAGCGGAGAAGTGAGTATTTTATTTAGCGATATCAAGCGAGCAACTGTTGAGATTGAATTCAATCGAAAAGTTGGTGAAAAGCGATGAATGTCGACATGAAAGTTTTAGAAGCCCTAACTATTGAACGCGATATTCCACTTGATCGCCTAATTACTGCTATTGAGATTGCAGTTAAGAGCGCTTATAACGAGATGGAGGGAGCAAAGCCCTTTGCTCACGCCAAACTAGATTTAATAACAGGCGAGATAAAGATTCTTATCCCAGTATTTGGTCCAGATGGCGAGAAAATAGATGAGATTAGCGATGAGCCTGAAGGCTTTAGTCGTATCGCATCCTCTACTGCGCGCAAGATTATTAAAGAGAAGATGCGAGAATCAAAGGATCTAGAAATTGTTGGTGAATTTAGCGCAACTGTTGGCGATATTGTCTCTGGAGTAATTCAACAAGGACGAGATCAGAAGATGGTTTACATCGATCTTGGAAGAGTAGAGGGAAAAATTCCACCGCATGAACAAGTTCCAGGTGAGATATATAAACATGGCGATCGAATCAAGAGCTTTGTGGTTGAAGTTAAGCAAGGCCAGAAGGGTCCTGAGGTATTGCTTTCTAGGAGCCACCCAGCTCTAGTGAAACAATTATTCGCACTTGAAGTTCCAGAAATTAGAGATCGCATTGTTGAAATTATGGGTATTGCTCGCGAAGCAGGACATCGAAGCAAAATTGCAGTTAGAGCTCACCGCGCAGGTGTTAGTCCAAAGGGCGCACTTATTGGTCCAATGGGAGCAAGAGCAAGAGCTGTTATGGATGAGTTACATGGCGAAAAAATAGATATTGTTGATTGGTCTGATGATCCAGCAACATATGTTGGTAATGCTTTAGCTCCGGCAAGAGTCTCTAGCGTTGAGGTAGTAAATATTGATACTCGCTCTGCCAAGGTTGTAGTTCCTGATTACCAACTATCTCTTGCCATTGGAAGAGATGGGCAGAACGCCCGTCTGGCTGCTCGCCTAACTGGCTGGCGCATTGATATTCACTCCGATGGGGCGACAAGTGGCTCTGGGGCGAGCGAAGTTTCCTAAAAGTAGTACTGCGGCGGTATGGTTGCGCCGTGAGGATCTCCCTCACATATATTCAAAGCGAAGGCTAGGTCGAATAGGCAATGGCACTCTAATGAGCACTTCACAGTCATGAGTAGGTCAATTTAGGCTTCGCGTTTAAAAAGTAAACGAGGAGCCACAAAAGGAGAAAAGTGGCAAAGGTCCGCGTTTACGAATTAGCAAAAGATGTAGGGATGGATAGCAAGGATGTCCTTGCAAAACTCCAAGAGATGGGCGAGTTTGTTCGCTCCGCATCTTCAACTGTTGAAGCACCTGTGGTGCGAAAGTTTCTAGAAAAATTTCCTGCAGTTGCAGCTACACCTAAGAAAGCCCCGGCCAAGAAAGCTCCTGCTAAAAAAGCCGCAGCCAAGAAAGCAGCGCCAGTTGAGAGCGTTGAGCAAATTGATGAAATTACTCCACCAATTACTCCAGTAATTAAAGAGAGCGTAGAAGAAAAGCCAGCTCCACTTCCTGCTAAACCACCAGCTGCTCCTGCTGCCAGAGTTGGAAATAATCCTTTTGGAAATCCTTCAGCTCCTCCTCGTCCACCAAGACCACAAGGTCAAGGCGGTGCAAGACCTGGAAATAATCCTTTTGGAAATCCTTCAGCTCCTCCTCGTCCACCAAGACCACAAGGTCAAGGCGGCGGGCAACGTCCGGCAGGAAGTAGACCGCCAGGTGCGCCAGCAAGAGGTGGAAATATGGCAGGACCTCGTCCAGGTTCTGTTCGCCCAGGATTTGCTGCGCGACCACAACAACGAAGTGATGGAACAACTGCTCGTCCGCAAGATCGCAACTCTTCATCTCCATATCGCAGCCCAGGTGGCCAAGGTCAGAGACCAGGTGGATCAACTGGCGCTCCTGCAAGACCAGGAGCAGGAAAACCAGGTGGCGGTTTTGCGCCAGGAAGACCAGGACAACGCGGAAGCGCTGGTGGAGCATTTGGAAAAAATGCTGGAAAGAAAAAGAATTACAAATCAAAGAAGACTCGTCGCGAAGAGATAGACAATATGCAAGCCCCAACACTTGGTGGCGCAATTGTTCCTCGTGGCGATGGAAATACTCCAGTTAGATTACGAAGAGGAGCATCTTTAGCTGACTTTGCCGAAAAAATTGGAGCAGATCCAGCCGGTTTAGTCTCAGTGCTATTTCATCTAGGTGAGATGGTTACTGCAACTCAATCAGTTGATGAAGAGACTTTGCATGTATTGGGTAGCGAATTTGGCTACAAAATTACAGTTGTCTCTCCAGAGGATGAAGATAAAGAGATATTAGAACAATTTGATATCGACCTTGATCAAGAGCTCTCTGATGTCGATCCTGATGATTTAAGTATCAGGCCGCCAGTTGTAACAGTTATGGGCCATGTTGATCATGGAAAGACAAGACTACTTGATGCTATTCGCCAAACTGAAGTAGTAAAAGGTGAAGCAGGTGGCATTACTCAACACATCGGCGCTTATCAGATTCATCACGAGCATGCTGGAGTTAATCGCGCGATTACATTTATCGATACCCCAGGCCATGAAGCCTTCACCGCTATGCGTGCTCGTGGAGCAAAAGTGACAGATATTGCAGTCCTTGTTGTTGCCGCAGATGATGGAGTTATGCCTCAGACAATTGAAGCTCTAAATCACTCTCAAGCAGCAAATGTTCCAATTGTTGTTGCGGTCAATAAGGTTGATAAAGAGGGAGCAAATCCTGGGCGAATTCGTCAGCAGTTAACTGAATATAACTTGGTCGCTGAAGAGTATGGTGGAGATACGCTATTTGTTGATGTCTCCGCAGCTAAAGTAACTGGTATTGATCAATTAGTTGAAGCAATTTTGTTAACTGCAGATGCTGCAATTGATTTAAGAGCAATCCATGAAGATGACGCTAGAGGTGTAGCAATTGAGGCTCATCTAGATCGTGGCCGTGGTCCAGTTGCAACAGTTCTAGTCCAGCGCGGAACGCTAAGTGTTGGAGATGCAATTGTTGCCGGTAGCGCTTTTGGTCGAGTCAGAGCGATGATGGATGAGTTTGGACAAGAAGTTGAAGTAGCAGGTCCATCAAGACCAGTTCAAGTTCTTGGATTTACCTCGGTGCCAAGTGCTGGCGATAGCTTTATCGTTGCACCTGATGATCGAACTGCAAGACAAATTGCGGAAAAACGTCAGGCCGGAGAGCGCCATGCTGCACTTGCTAAGGCAAGAAAGAAAGTTTCTCTAGAAGACTTCCTTGAGCAATCCAAGGTCACAACTCTTAATCTAATTCTTAAAGGCGATGTTAGCGGATCTGTTGAAGCACTTGAAGATGCTTTGGTTCAATTAGATGTTGGCAGTGAAGTTGACTTGAGAGTTATTCATAGAGGCGTTGGTGCTATCACTAAGAGCGATGTAACTCTTGCCTCAGCATCGGGCGCAGTAATTGTTGGCTTCAATGTTAAGCCAGAGGCCCATACTGCAATCTTTGCTGATGAAGAGGGCGTTGAAGTTCGATTCTATAGCGTGATCTATAAAGCAATTGAGGAGATCGAAGCTGCGCTTAAGGGGCTACTCAAGCCTGAATATGAAGAAGCAGTTTTGGGTCGCGCTGAAGTGCGTGAGGTCTTTAAGTCCAGCAAGTTTGGAACTATCGCTGGATCTCTGGTTTCAAGTGGCCTGATTAGAAGAAATGCAAAGGCAAGAGTGCTGCGCGATAACGTGGTAATCGGCGATAACCTAACAATCGAATCTTTAAAGCGATTTAAAGATGATGCAACTGAAGTTCGTGAGGGCTTTGAGTGCGGAATCGGTGTGGGTAATTTCAAAGACATTCAAATCGGAGATGTATTTGAAGCATTTGAGATGCGCGAGAAAAAGCGAGCATAAGACATGGGAAAGTCACATCGGGCTGCAAAAGTTGCTGACCGGATCAAGGTTGTAGTTGCCTCAGCTCTTGAGAGCAAGGTGAGAGATCCACGCCTTGGTTTTGTCACAATTACCGATGTTCGAGTAACTGGCGACCTACAACAAGCCTCTATCTTCTATACCGTATTAGGCGATGATGAAGCGCGATTTAATACTGCCAAAGTGTTAGAAAGTGCTAAGGGGCTTTTAAGAACTGAAGTAGGTAGAGAACTTGGCACCAGAATTACTCCCTCCCTTACCTTCTTTGCAGATGCTTTGGGCGAGAATGCTAAAAACTTTGAGGATTTACTTGATCAGGTCAGAAAAAGTGATGAAGAGATTGCAAATCTTCGATCTGGCGCAGAGCCGATAAGTGGAGATGATCCTTATCGCCAGAGCCGCCCAAAAAACTATCTCTCTGGTGAATAGATGAGTTTGCAAGATGGCTTTGTCATCATTGATAAGCCAGCCGGAATCACCAGTCATGATGTAGTGGCAAAATTAAGAAAAACTCTAGGAACAAAGCAGGTCGGCCATGCCGGGACCTTAGATCCGATGGCAACAGGAGTTCTTGTTCTTGGGGTAAATAAAGCAACAAAGTTTCTGCAATACATAACTCAAGGAAAAAAGGCCTATCATGCTCAGATTCGATTAGGCCAGGCAACTTCTAGCGATGATGCGCAAGGTGAAATTACTTCAACTTCTAATACTTCAAATGTTAGTGATCAAGAAATTAGAGAGTTCCTTGCTACTCAAGTTGGAAGCATTATGCAGGTTCCAACTAAAGTCTCTGCGATAAAAATTAATGGCCAGAGAGCCTATGATTTGGTAAGAGAGGGAAAAGAGGTAGATATTCCTGCTCGGCAGATAGACATCTATAACTTAGATGTAATCGAAATCAATCGTGGAGAATTTCTAGATATTGAAATTACTGTTGAATGCTCTGCAGGAACTTATATTCGATCAATTGCAAGAGACTTAGGAAGCTCACTTGGAGTCGGAGGACATCTGATTTCTCTTCGAAGGAGCCTAGTTGCTCCATTCTCGCTAAGTGATTGCAGCAGCCTTGAATCACCCGAGATAAGGTCGCTTGCCAGCGAGATATCTAAAGTTATGAGTGTAAGAAATGTAGATCTGCTTGAGGTTAAAGAGTTGAGTTTTGGTCGTTCGCTGAGCGCATCAATTAGTGATGGCCCAGTTGTGGCCCTTGCTCCTGATGGAAAGGTTGCTGCAATATTGGAAAATCGGGAACATGGCGCACAACCTGTGGCGGTCTTTATTTCATGAAAGAATTAAAGTTATGAGTAGCGCTGAAGTAACTTGGCATGGTGCCCCGATTCTAGGCTCTGCCCTTGCTATCGGAATTTTTGACGGCGTACATATTGGCCATCAAGTAATTCTTCAAGAGGGAGTAAGAGAAAATCTGCCAGTAGTTGCACTCACCTTTGATCCTCATCCAACATCAGTATTTGCTCCAGATCGAGTTCCAACTCGGCTGCTGACTTTAAATAATCGCATCGCCCAGTTATCGATGCATGGGGCAAGTAGTGTGGCTGTAATTAAGTTTAGCTCTCAATTTTCACAATTAACTCCAGATCAATTCATTAACGAAATATTAAAGCCAAAATTTGATCCAGCACTAGTGTTAGTGGGGGAGAACTTCACATTTGGCGCAAAAGCTGCTGGAAATGTTGAGTATTTAAAAGCTAATTCACCATTTAAGGTAAAGTCAATTCCACTTTATAACCATGGAAATATTAAAGTCTCCTCTACACGAATACGAGAGGCAATTAAGGCAGGAAATATTGAGATTGCTAATCAATTGCTAACAAGACCTCATCAATTAGTGGGCCCAGTTATTCACGGTGAAAAACGTGGCAGAACCATTGGCTATCCAACTGCAAATATTGGCCTAGATTCCTATGCCACAATTCCATCTGATGGAGTTTATGCCGGATGGTTATCAGTTGGATCCCATCGCTGGAGCGCAGCAATTTCTATTGGAACTAATCCCACATTTGATGGCGTGCGCGGAAGACAAGTGGAAGCCTACGCACTTGATCGAGATGATCTAGATCTCTATGACCAAGAGGCAAAAGTTGAATTCGGTTGGAGACTTAGAGATACCATCAAATTTGGCTCACTAGATGAGCTCTTGGTCCAGATGAAAATAGATTGTGATGAAGCTAGAAAATTGACTTCCCTTTAGGCGTATTTTTGCCTCGATTTTAGATCTTTAAGCAGCGCTGGTAGATTTACGCCCCTCAAGCGAGAAAGTGTGCGCTCGTGTATTAGACCGAGAGCCCTCGTGAAAGATGTAAAGGAAGAAAAAAAATGGCATTAAAACCTGCCGAGAAGAAAGAAATTATCACCAAGTATGGCGCCTCTGCATCTGACACAGGAAGCCCTGAATCACAGGTTGCGCTTTTATCACAGAGAATTGAAGAAGTAACTGAGCACCTACAGACAAATCAGCATGATCACCACAACCGTCGTGGTCTACTGCTTCTAGTAGGTCGCCGTAGAAGAATTTTGCAATACCTTGCAAAGACAGATATTGCGCGATACCGCGCGATCATCGACAAACTCGGCATCCGCCGTTAGTTTGCTGAACAATTAAATAATCACCCAGCGCAACGCTAGAGGTTTGGTCCTCGGTGGTGGCTTACGGATTTAAACAAGAATGCCGTTGGCTTCGATCGAAGATCCATTCTCTATAAATATGCGTTCGGGTGTTAGAGAATAGGAGAGACCCATGGAGGGTCAAGACGTTAAGTCTGCCGCTGTCACAATTGACAACGGAAAATTTGGAAAACGAGAAATTCGTTTCGAAACTGGTCGCCTAGCGCGCCAAGCTGCAGGAACTGCAGTTGTTTATCTAGATGATGAAACTATGTTGCTATCAGCAACTACTGCTTCAAAGTCACCTAAAGATCAATTCGACTTCTTCCCATTAACAGTTGATGTGGAAGAGCGTATGTATGCAGTTGGAAAGATTCCTGGATCATTTTTCCGCAGAGAAGGTCGTCCTTCCGAGGATGCAATTCTTACCTGCCGCTTAATTGATCGTCCGCTTCGCCCTTCATTCATCAAGGGGCTGCGCAATGAAGTTCAGATTGTAGTGACTGTTATGGCCCTTGATCAGAATCATATGTATGACGTGATTGCTATTAATGCGGCATCAATGTCAACGCAATTAGCAGGGCTGCCATTCTCAGGTCCAATTGGTGGCGTGCGTATCGCACTTATCGATGGACAATGGGTTGCTTTCCCAAACCATAGCGATCTAGAAAATGCTGTTTTTGATATGGTCGTTGCCGGAAGAATTGCTGGCGATGATGTTGCAATTATGATGGTTGAAGCAGAAGCAACAGTTAAGACCATTGATTTGATTGGCTCTGGCGCTAGCGCTCCAACTGAGGAAATTGTTGGTCAGGGGCTTGAGGCTTCCAAGCCATTTATTCGTCAGCTCTGCCAAGCACAAATCGAACTAGCAAAAGTTGCTGCAAAGCCAACTGCTGAGTTCCCCGTGTTTCTTGATTATCAAGATGATGCATTTGCAGCTGTTGAGAAAGCAGCAAAGAAAGAGCTTGATGCTGCGCTAAAGATTTCAGGCAAGCAAGAGCGTGAAACTGAGATTGAGAGACTATCTACTGAAGTTAAGCAATCACTTGCGGAGAGCTTTGTTGGTCGGGAGAAAGAAATTCCTGCAGCATTTCGCTCGCTAACTAAGAAGTTGGTTCGCCAGCGCGTTCTTCGCGAAAAGGTTCGAATCGATGGACGAGGACTTCGTGATATCAGACCTCTAATTGCTGAAGTTGAGGTAGTTCCAAGAGTTCATGGCTCTGCAATATTTGAAAGAGGCGAGACCCAGATTCTGGGAATCACAACTTTAAATATGCTTAAGATGGAGCAACAGCTCGATACGCTCAATCCTGAAGACCACAAGCGTTATATGCATAACTACAACTTCCCGCCTTACTCAACTGGTGAGACTGGTCGAGTGGGATCACCCAAGAGACGAGAGATTGGTCATGGAGCACTTGCTGAGCGAGCCCTCCTTCCAGTTCTTCCTGGGCGTCAAGAGTTTCCTTATGCGATCAGACAAGTATCTGAAGCACTTGGTTCAAATGGATCAACTTCCATGGGATCAGTATGTGCATCAACTCTCTCGCTATTAAATGCTGGAGTTCCGCTTAAAGCTCCAGTTGCTGGAATTGCAATGGGCTTAATTTCCGATGATGTTGATGGCAAAGTGGAATATGTTGCTCTGACAGATATTTTGGGAGCAGAAGATGCTTTCGGAGATATGGACTTTAAAGTTGCTGGAACAAAAGACTTTGTAACCGCTCTTCAGTTAGATACTAAGTTAGATGGAATTCCAGCTAGCGTTTTATCAGCTGCTCTTTTGCAAGCAAAAGAAGCTCGTCTTGCAATCTTAAAGGTGATGAATGAAGCCATTGATCGCCCAGATGATATGAACCCTCTTGCTCCAAGAATCATCTCAATTAAGATCCCAGTGGATCAGATTGGCGCTGTTATTGGACCTAAGGGCAAAGTCATCAATCAGATTCAAGAGGAGACCGGAGCTGAGATCTCCATTGAGGATGATGGAACGATCTTTATCGGTGCCACAAATGGCACAGCAGCAGATGCTGCTAAAGCTGCGATTCTTTCAATTGCCGATCCAAAGCTTCCTGAAATTGGAGAGCGATATAACGGAACAATCGTCAAGCTTGCAACCTTCGGAGCTTTCGTAAATCTCCTTCCAGGAAAAGATGGCTTGCTACACATCTCTCAGATTAGAAAGATGCATGGCGGAAAGCGCATTGAAAACCTTGAAGATGTTATGAGCGTTGGCGATAAGGTGGAAGTTGAAATTGGCGAGATTGACCCAAAGGGCAAGCTCTCGCTAATTCCAGTCTTAGATGAAAGCCAGAAGTCAGATACTGCTTCAGAGTAAGTGAAATTAAATGACTGTGCGTAGGACCGTTCTTGCTAGCGGCCTACGCATTGTCACTGAAGAGATTCCTACAGTCCGCTCAGCCGCCTTTGGAATCTGGGTCAATGTTGGATCCCGCGATGAGAGCTTAAAAGTTGCTGGAGCATCACACTTTCTAGAACACCTACTATTTAAAGGAACGAAGCGACGTAGCGCGCTTGAAATTTCATCCTCAATTGAAGCCGTCGGCGGCGAAATGAATGCTTTCACATCAAAGGAATACACCTGCTTTTACGCCAGGGTAATTGATAAAGATCTTCCATTAGCCATTGATGTTATTTCAGATCTAATTACCTCATCTCTTGGTAAATCAAGTGATGTGGAGGCGGAGAGAAAAGTCGTACTAGAGGAGATCTCTATGCGCGATGATGATCCGGCAGATTTAGTTCATGAGTTATTTGCTGAGACTTTTTATGGCGACACCACCCTTGGGCGCTCAATACTTGGCACCACTAAATCAATAAAGTCACTTTCTAGAAGCGCGGTATTTAACTACTATAAAAAGCGCTATCTACCAGAAGATATCGTGGTTGCAGTTGCTGGAAATATCAGGCATCAGCAGGTAGTAGATCAAATCATTGCAGCGCTTTCAAGGGATGAGTTCTTAGATCGAGCTGAGAAGAAATTTAATCTAAGGCCAAGCCAGGAATTTAGTAGAAAGCCAAAGAGAAATGTTGGGCTGATAAATAGAAAGACAGAACAGGCTCACATCGTTCTTGGAATGCCTGGAGTAAATCGAGATGATAAAAGACGCTTTGCCATGGGAGTTTTATCTGCCGCACTTGGCGGAGGAATGTCCTCTAGGCTATTTCAAGAAATTAGAGAAAAGCGTGGTCTTGCATATTCCGTCTATTCATACGCTCAACAATTTGCTGGAAGTGGCTTTTTAGCCCTCTATGCTGGATCTACTCCAAGTAAGGCTGTTGAAGTTATAAAGATAATGCGCGGGGTATTGGAAGATGTTGCAAGTAATGGACTAACAAGTGAGGAATTAATTAAGGCTCAAGGAGCAGTTAGTGGCTCACTAGTTTTAGGCCAGGAAGATACTGGTTCTCGAATGAGCCGGATTGGAAAGAGCGAGCTGATCTATGGCCAGGTCTTAAGTTTTGATGAGATCCTTCGAGAGATTTCAGCCGTTGATAGCGCAGCCATTGCAAACCTAGCATCTGAGGTCTTGGGTTCTGCGCCAAGCCTTGCGATTGTGGGACCATTTGCCAAGCGTTCAATCTTTGAAAAGGCTATGAAGTAGAAGGTGGAGAAGCGATGAAAATTAAAGTCGCAGTTCTTGGCGCTAAAGGCCGTATGGGCACCGAGAGTGTGAAGGCTATCTCGGCTGCAAATGATCTGGACCTAGTTGCATCTCTTGACCTCGGTGATTCCCTAGATCTACTAAAAAGCTCTGGCGCACAAGTTGTTTTAGATTTTACTCATCCTGATTCGGTAATGAAGAATTTAGAGTATGCAATCAACAGTGGAATTAATGTAGTAGTTGGAACTACTGGTTTTGATGGTAAGAGAATCGAAGCAGTTAAAGCTCTACTAGCTAAAAATCCTCAAGTTGGAGCAATTATCGCGCCAAACTTTGCCCTTAGTGCAGTATTAATGATGCAATTTGCAGCAAAGGCTGCCACCTATTTTGAATCCGTTGAGATTATTGAGCTACATCATCCAGAAAAGGCAGATGCTCCTTCTGGAACCGCAGCTAGAACTGCAGAGTTAATCTCAGATGCCAGAGCAAAAGCTAAGAAGAGCGCGATGCCTGATAAGACTAGTAGCGGACTTGCGGGAGCAAGAGGAGCCAAGGTTGGCGATGTTCCAATTCACTCAATTCGCCTTAGAGGTTTAGTTGCTCATCAGGAAGTTTTACTAGGCGATCAAGGCGAGACTCTCTCGATTAGACATGACTCAATAGATAGAAGTGGCTATATGCCTGGGGTACTACTTGCCATAAGAAGCGTATCTACAAGACCTGGTTTAACCTTTGGTCTTGAGAATCTGATGGATATCTAGGAGGAAAATGTGAGCACTTCAATAACAATGTATAGCGCAGATTGGTGTGGAGATTGCGTTAGATCAAAGAGATTGCTTGATTCACTTCAAGTTAATTATGAAATCATTGATGTCGAATCAGTGCCTGGAGCCTCTGAGAAAGTTATTGAAATAAATGGCGGAAAGCGCTCAATCCCAGTAATTCTCTTTTCCGATGGCACCCATCTAACGGAGCCCTCTGATATTGATCTAAAAGCAAAGCTTGAGGCTCTAAAGATTATCTAGAGGTTATAAACTAGGGCAGAGCTTGCCGCAGCAAGTAACATCACTATTGGAAAGTTTGCTTTGAAACTTAAGGCAATTGCAGCAACTAGAAGTCCTACAAGCCTGTGATCAATTACAACCTGCTGCTCAATTGTTAGCGCCTGTACAGCTACTAATGAGCTAAGTAGAGCGATAGGTATAAGTGTATTAATCCTTTGAATCGCTGGTCTATTAAGAAGAGATTCTGGGATGCGATAGCCAAGGTACTTGAGTAGAAAGCAGATCAGAGAGGAAACTAAGGTTGCAATCCATATCTGACTCATCGAGCTGCCCTGCTTCCAAAAATTACTGCCAATAGCGCTGTTGCAATTATTGGAACTCCAGCTGGAACAAATGGCACTAATAAAAGCGCCAAAAGCGCAGCAGATATGGCAAGTACTCGAGTTTTATTGTCAGTAAGTCTTGGCCAGAGGAGTCCAAGAAATGCTGCTGGAACTACTGCATCAAGACCCCACGCTGCAGGATCTCCAATTGCTCCGGCGCCGATGGCTCCAAGTAGAGTAAAGAGATTCCAGAAGAAATAAACTCCAATACCGGTTGCCCAGAAGCCATAACGCGCAGCCTCATCACCTCGCCCCTCTTGGCTAATTGCAACACCTGTTGATTCATCAATTGTTAATTGCGCGCCAATCAAACGCTTAAAGCCTCTTAATTTCAAAAGAGGTGCCATCTTTAATCCATAGAGACCATTTCGAAAACCGAGAAGAGATCCAGTAGCAATTGCACTAATTGCAGATCCACCAGAGCCCATAACTCCAACAACTGCAAATTGAGATGCGCCGGAAAATAAGAGAAGAGATAAGAGACAGGTTTGAAGAATCGAAAATCCAGCCGCGATTGAGGCTGCTCCGAAGGCGGCGCCATATGTGCCCACTGGAATTGCCACAGCCAGCGAGTCGGACAGGACGCGGCGCCTATTAAAGCTTGAAGGATTTAATGACACGCGCTCATTCTGCCTTAGAAAATCCCAGCCTTGTGCCAGAGAGTAGATAAGGTCGCGCACGTGAGCCAGCCAAGCCATCCAGATATTGTCTTTAGAGATGATGTGACAGTAGAGCTAGTTAAATCTAGCGCTAGCGATGCTGATGTGATTTGGGCGGCGCGAGTTTCAACGGCAGGTGAGAATTCTTTAGAGGAGGTAAACGCAGATCCTGCTCGCTCAACTGGATTGATTAATTATTTGGCTAGAGAGCGCCATGGCTCTCCTTTTGAGCATACCTCAATGACCTTTTTTATTAGCGCCCCGATATTTGTATTTAGAGAGTTTATGCGCCATCGCATCGCCTCATACAACGAGGAGAGTGGTCGCTATCGTGAGCTACTTCCAGTTTTCTATGTTCCAAATAAAGCTAGAAAATTAGTTCAAACTGGAAAGACTGGTCACTATGTATTTGTTGATGGTAGTGATGAGCAGTATGCGATATCAGTAGCTGCGATGAAAGAAAGTTATGAACTTTGTTATTTGAATTATAAGAAGATGCTAGATGCAGGGGTGGCAAAAGAAGTTGCTAGGGCAGTGCTTCCAGTTGCGCTCTATTCATCTATGTATGTCACGATGAATGCTAGAGCTCTTATGAATTTTCTCTCGTTAAGAACAGCCCGAGAAGGATCTCACTTTCCTAGCTATCCGCAGCGGGAGATAGAGATGGTGGCAGAGAAGATGGAGGAGCACTTTGCCCGCCTGATGCCGATTACCTATGCTGCCTTTGAAAAGTCGGGGCGCGTCGCGCCATAGCCGGTAAGTAGTAGCCTTGGCGCATGTCGATTCAGGCGCCATTTGGAAGATTGTTGACCGCGATGGTCACCCCTTTTAAAGATGATCTATCAATTGATTGGGCAAGCGTTGAAAAAGTAGCCGCACATTTAGTTTCAACGGGTCATGATGGAATTGTTCTAAATGGCACAACAGGGGAAGCGCCAACTACCAGCGATGAAGAAAAAGTAGAAATAATCAAGGTAGTGCGCAAAGTAGTTGGATCAAATATAAAGATTGTTGCAGGCGCTGGAAATAACGAAACTTCTCATTCGCTCGAGCAGGCAAGGCAGGCAGCTAAGGCTGGAGCTGATGGACTTTTAGTGGTGACTCCTTATTACAACAAACCACCGCAGGCTGGAATTGCAGCTCACTTTGAAGCAATGGCGGGTGCTACTGATTTACCAATAATGCTCTATGACATCCCACATAGAACTGGTGTTGCAATTGAGCCAGATACGATTGTTAAGTTATCAGCAAATCCCAAAATTGCAGCTCTTAAAGATGCAAAGGGAGATATCGCTTCAACTTCTTGGGTAATTAAGAGATGCGCTATACCGGTTTACTCAGGTGATGACATTTTAAATCTTCCACTACTTTCAGTTGGAGCGGTGGGATTTGTCTCTGTCTGCGGCCATAGCGTCGGATCAGAGTTGAAACAGATGCTAAATGCATTCTTTTCAGGTGATGTCGCAGAAGCTCTTGAAATTCATCAAAGATTATTGCCGGTCTATACCGGAACATTTAGAACCCAAGGAGCAATTCTTACTAAAGCCGCTCTTGATTTAATGGGCTTAAGTGGTGGACGAGTTCGCCTGCCGCTAGTTGATGCAACCAAGGCTCAGATAGACCAACTACGAGAAGATCTTCGCGCTGGCGGCGTGAAAGTTAAGTAATGAATCATCCGCATCCCGATCTAGGGTTGCCGCCAAAACTTGCCACCAAAACTCTAAGGATTGTTGCCTTAGGTGGCCTTGGAGAAATTGGTCGCAATATGACCGTTTTTGAATATGAAGGCCAGTTGTTAATCCTTGACTGTGGCGTTTTATTTCCAAGTGAAACTCAGCCAGGAGTTGATTTAATCCTGCCAGATTTTTCTTATCTAAAAGAGCGGATGGGTGATGTCGCTGCCGTTTTTCTAACTCACGGCCATGAGGATCACATAACCGCACTTGGCTACCTACTTCGCGAGCGAGAAGATATTCAAGTAATTGGCAGCGCTTTAACTCTTGCTTTCCTAAGGGGAAAGTTAAGAGATCATCGAATCTCACCAATTATGGTTGAAGTTAAAGAAGGTCAGAGCAGAAAAGTTGGACCTTTTGATTTGGAATTTATTGCAGTAAACCACTCAATTCCTGATGCTTTAGCAGTTGCGATAAAGACTCCTGCTGGGGTAGTGCTTCATACTGGCGATTTTAAAATGGATCAACTTCCTCTAGATGGAAGAGTTACTGATTTAGCTCGATTTGCATCCCTTGGCCAATCTGGCGTTGATTTATTTATGGTTGATTCAACTAACGCTGATATTCCTGGATTTACCACATCTGAACGAGAAATTATGCCGGTATTGGAACGAGTTATTGATGGCACAAAGGCGAGAGTAATTGTCGCCTCCTTTGCATCACATGTTCATCGCATCCAACAGGTAATAGATATTGCCTATAGCAAGGGACGAAAAGTTGCCTTTGTTGGACGCTCGATGGTTAGAAATATGACTCTCGCTGCAGAGATGGGATATCTACATATCCCGCCGAATACTTTGCTAGAACCTGATGAAATTGAAAGCGCTGGAGATAAAGTTGTATTGATTTGCACCGGATCTCAAGGTGAGCCATTGGCAGCTTTATCAAGAATGGCAAATGGCGATCATCAAATTAGAGTAGGAAGAGATGACACTGTAGTTCTTGCATCATCTCTGATTCCCGGAAACGAGAATTCGGTCTATCGAGTAATAAATGAATTAACTAGATTTGGCGCTCGCGTTGTACATAAAGGCAATGCGCTAGTGCATGTTTCAGGTCACGCAGCTGCAGGGGAGTTGCTCTATTGCTATAACGTGGTCAAGCCAAAAAACGTTATGCCAGTTCACGGTGAGTGGCGACATATGACGGCCAATGCTGAGCTTGCAATCTCAACAGGAGTCAAGCCAAGCAATGTTGTAGTAGTTGATAATGGAGTCATTGTCGATTTAAGTGAAGGAAGAGCAAAGGTAGTTGGCGCAGTTCCAGTTGGCTATGTTTATGTTGATGGCCAGAGCATTGGAGATATCACTGAGGCATCGATAAAAGATCGTTTGATTCTAGGAGAAGAAGGTTTTATCTCAGTAATTGTAGTTATCGATTCACAAAGTGGAAAAATAGTTGCTGGTCCTGATATCCATGCACGCGGTTTTGCCGAAGATCTTGAGCTCTTCAATGAAGTTAAGGGTCGTATTGAGCGAGCCCTGAGCGGAGCAGTAGCTGGTGGAATTAATGGAACTCATCAACTCTCGCAAGTAGTTAGAAAGACAGTGGGAAGTTGGGTAGGGGAAGAACATCGCCGTCGCCCGATGATTGTGCCTGTTGTAATTGAGGTTTAGCGGCGCGCCTGACCTTTAAGAAAATTAATTTCGAATACGATTTTTCGTTGTGGCAAAGAAAAAATCTGCTAGAAAAGCAAGTGGCCTACTCTCGGCTATCGCTTCTGGCTTGGGATTTATCTGGAGCGCTATTGCCAAGGCACTTGGTGCCAGCATCAGGTTTATAACTCGTGGTGCTAAAGATTTAGAACCTGAGCATAGACGCGATGGTATTGGTTTAATTCTTTTAATTGTTGCCCTAATTGCTGCAGCAACTTCTTGGATGCAATTAGACAATGCTTTTGGCAGAGCTGCATATGCCTTCTTCTATGGAGGATTTGGCAGGGTTGCAATACTTACACCTATTCTCTTTGGCTACTTCGCCTTTCGGCTATTTCGCACCCCACAAGATAAGGGCGCAACTGGTCGAATAACAATTGGCTCACTCCTACTTGTTCTAAGTTCAACTGGCCTAATCCACATATTAAATCCTTCATCGATTAATACTGGCGCTACTGCAATGCGCGAAGGTGGGGGATGGATTGGCTATGGGGTCTCAACGCCTCTTGTTGCGCTACTTACCGATATGCTCGCAATTCCAATTCTTATCCTGACCTTAATATTTGGCGCACTTGTTATTACAGCAACTCCATTTTCAAAGGTAATTGATTTATTCAAGAGCCTTCTCTCTGGGGCAAGTAATAAAGTAAGTGGCGCACTTAATCAAAGACGAGAGCGAAAACTGGAGCGAGAAGAGTTTGAAATTGCCGATACGCCGCCATTTGAAACTCCTTTAGTTCAAGATTTTAGTAAAGCCCAAGAAGAGGATCTGGAAGAAGAAATAGATGAAGAGAGCTTTGATGAAGAATTTACAGTTGAGATTCCTAAGCCTGAGGTAAGTGCAAAGCCTGCAAGACCAGTTCAATTGCTGCTTTCCTCAACTGATTCCTATGAGCTCCCCTCTATGGACCTACTTCGAACTACACCATCTAGTAAGACAAAGACCAAGGCAAATGATCAAATAGTCCAATCTTTAACTGAAGTCTTTGCTCAATTTGAAATTGACTGTGAAGTAACTGGCTTTATGCGCGGACCTACCGTGACTCGCTATGAAGTCGAGCTTGGCTCAGGGGTTAAGGTAGAGGCAATTACAGCTTTAAGTAAGAACATCGCCTATGCAGTTGCAAGTAGCGATGTAAGAATCCTCTCGCCAATTCCTGGAAAATCTGCAGTTGGTATCGAGATTCCAAATAGCGATAGAGAGATAGTTTCTCTAGGCGATGTGCTTCGCTCCAGCGTTGCTGGAAATGACCACCATCCAATGGTGATTGCACTTGGTAAAGATGTAGAGGGAAGTTTTATCTGCGCAAATCTTGCCAAAATGCCACACCTACTTGTGGCGGGGGCAACCGGCGCTGGTAAATCATCAATGATTAATTCATTGGTTACCTCAGTATTAATGAGAGCAACCCCGAATGATGTTCGCTTAATTCTTATAGATCCCAAACGAGTTGAACTTAACTCTTATGAAGGCATCCCACATCTAATTGCGCCAATTATCACCAACCCAAAGAAAGCAGCAGAGGCACTTGCCTGGGTAGTGCGTGAAATGGATATGCGATATGACGATCTTTCAACATATGGCTTTAGGCATATCGATGACTTTAATAAGGCAGTTAGAGCTGGAAAAGTTATTGCTAAAGAAGGTGCCGATGCCGCCCTTGAGCCCTATCCATATTTATTGGTAGTAATTGATGAGTTGGCAGATCTAATGATGGTTGCTGCCAGAGATGTTGAAGATTGCATCGTAAGAATTACTCAACTTGCAAGAGCTGCTGGCATTCATCTTGTTATCGCTACACAACGGCCTAGCGTTGATATTGTCACAGGTTTAATTAAAGCCAATGTTCCTTCACGTCTATCTTTTGCTACTTCATCACTTGCTGACTCCAGGGTTATCCTTGATACACCAGGTGCTGAAAAACTTGTCGGACAAGGCGATGCCCTATTTTTGCCAATGGGAGCAAGCAAACCGATGCGAATTCAAGGCGCGTATGTATCAGAGCGAGAAATTGAAGCGGTTGTAAATCACGTTAAGTCCCAGCTAAAGCCAGTGTATAGAGAAGATATTTTAAAACCAGTAGTTGCAACCAGGGGCTCTGATGAAGAAATTGGTGATGACAAAGAGTTACTTATCCAAGCAATCGAATTAGTTGTTAGTACTCAATTTGGATCAACTTCTATGTTGCAGCGAAAATTAAGAATTGGTTTTGCTAAAGCTGGACGTCTGATGGATTTGATGGAGAGCCGAGGAATTGTGGGACCATCTGAAGGTTCTAAGGCTCGAGTAGTTTTGGTTAAGCAGGAGGACCTGGCCTCTGTCCTTGAGGTAATTCAGGGGTGAATTTTTAGGGGCGATATTCCAGCTCCCTTGCTAAATTGAGCACTGCTTCAAGATTTAGCTTGTCGCTGGCCTGCTTCTGCTTCTACAATTCGACCTCCCCACAAGTGATTTAGAGGCTTTTATGTCGGTTGGTTCAACGCTAAAAGAGATGCGCAAGTCGGCAGGTTTCACTGTCGAGCAACTTGCCAAGCGCTCGCGTATCCCGGCATCGGTGATTGAAGACCTAGAGAAAGATAATTTTCAAACGGCAGGCGGCCCAACTTATGCTCGTGGCCACATTAAAACGATTGCAAGAATCTGTGGCGTTGGTGATACTGATGTGCTTATTAAATTTGAATCTCAAACAATTCCTTTAAGTAAATCCATTAGAGATCTATTAAATGAAAATAGCGTTACAAAGCAGAAGAAGGAGAGAAAGCCAATATCCTGGAAATCACTAACAGGTGCAGCAGCTGGCTTATTTATCTTTGCACTTGTTGGAACAGCAATTATTTCCATTGAGGATTCACCAGAGCAAAGCGGTATTACAGCTCCAAGTAGCAGTAAAGATGAGAGCCAACCTAGCGCTGCAATTACAGATGGCGTTGAGGTAAGACTTAAGGCAGTGAATGGACTTTCATGGGTTGCAGTAAGTGATAGCACTGGCACCACACAATTTAGTGGACGAATTCGCCAGGGCGAGGAGAGAGTATTTAGCGATAATCAACTGCTCTATCTAGTCATTGGAAATGCAGGCGCGATTAACCTGACGGTAAATGGTGAAGATATTGGAGTTGCTGGCGCAGTTGGCGAAGTTTTACGTCTGGAATTCGGTCCGCAAGCATCTAATCAAGGATAAGTTCTACCTCTTCTCTGTAGAATAACTAGGTGTCCAAGCCTAAAAGCGTTGCCTTAGTAACCCTGGGCTGTGCGCGAAATGATGTTGACTCTGAAGAGTTAGCAGGGCGTCTTGCAGCCGATGGCTGGCAATTAGTTGAAGATGTAGCAACTGCTGATGTGGCTCTGGTAAATACCTGCGGATTCATCGAATCAGCTAAGAAAGACTCAGTAGATGCCCTTATCGAGGCTCACTCCATGAAGGCCGATGGAACGCTTCGAGCCGTAGTTGCTGTGGGCTGTATGGCTGAGCGATATGGAAAAGAGCTTGCAGAGGCGATGCCAGAGGCCGATGCAATTTTAAGTTTTGATGATTATGCCGATATCTCAAGTAGATTACAGAATATTCTTGCTGGAAATTCAAAGCCGGCTCACACCCCAAAGGATCGTAGGAGTTTAATTCCAATCTCACCTGTTGCCAGGCAGGAGATAAGGGCCGATTTCAAGACAAAAATGGGGCAAGGCGGCACCTTTGCAAGAAAGAGACTTGCAAACTCACCAATGGCCCCCTTAAAAATTGCTTCAGGCTGTGATCGCAGATGTTCATTCTGCGCTATCCCACAATTTAGAGGATCTTTTATCTCAAGAACCCCAGATGAGATTATTACCGAAGCTAGATGGCTAGCAGAAAATGGCGTCAGCGAACTCTTCTTAGTTAGCGAAAACACCACCTCTTATGGAAAAGATCTTGGCGATTTAAAGGCAATGGAGAAATTGCTCCCAGCCCTTTCCAAAATAGATGGAATCCAGCGCATCAGAGCTTCATATCTTCAACCAGCAGAGATTAGACCGACGCTACTGCAAGCCTTGATTGCTACCGAGAAAGTTGTTCCCTACTTTGATATCTCATTTCAACACGCCTCGGGCACTCTTCTTAGAAGGATGCGCCGCTTTGGCGATGGCGAGAAGTTCCTACACTTATTAACTCAGATAAGAGCACTTAGCCCAGAGGCTGGAATTCGCTCCAACTTTATTGTGGGATTTCCCGGCGAGAGCGCAAGTGAATATCAAGAGCTAGTGGACTTTGTTAGCGCTTCAAATCTTGATGCAATTGGAATCTTTGCCTACTCTGATGAAGATAAAACCGAAGCGCTGACATTAGATGGAAAGTTGGATCCGCAAGTTATTAATGAGCGAACCAGTGAATTAACGACGATTGCTGAAGAGTTAGTAATGCAGCGAGCTTCAGATCGAATTGGACAGAGAGTTAGAGTTCTAATTGAAGATGAAGAACTCCAAGAGGGAAGAGCTGAGCACCAGGGGCCAGAGGTTGATTCCAGCACCTTTGTAACCATTGCAGGGCGTCCAAGTGCTGGCTATAAAGTCGGTCAGTATGTTGATGCCATCGTTACCGATACTTCAGGGGCGGATTTAATTGCCCAGAGCCTATGAACCTTCCTAACGCCTTAACAATTGCCCGGATTGCAGCACTCCCATTTTGCACCTGGGCGCTATTTAAAAATGGGGGAGATGATCCAAGCTGGCAGATAATTGCTTGGTTCTCTTTCTTTATTGTTGGTATGACCGATGTTCTCGATGGAATTATTGCAAGACGTTGGAATCAGGTTTCATCCTTTGGAATTATTTTAGATCCGATTGCTGATAAAGCTTTTATTGCTACTGCACTAATTGGACTTTCGATTCTTGGCAAGATGCCTTGGTGGGTTACGGTCTTAATTCTTACCCGAGAAGTTGGAATTACAGTTCTGCGCCTTCTGGTTATCAAGAGAAAAGTTATTAGTGCAAGTAAGGGTGGAAAGATTAAGACTCTTCTACAGAACTTCTCAGTAGGTTTCTACATCCTTCCGCTGCCAGAGGCGCTTCATACTCCTAGAGATATATTGCTTGCAATCGCTATCGCCCTCACCTTCATAACCGGCTATCAATATCTAAAAGATGTAGTGAAATCAAAGCCATGAGTGATCTTGCAGCAACGGTAATTGATCTACTAAGAAAGCGAAGTGAGAGCATCTCATGCGCAGAATCAATTACAGGCGGAGCGCTCACATCGAAACTTGTCTCGGTTGCTGGAGCTTCAGATGTCTTACTGGGCTCAATCGTTGCTTATTCGAAAGAGATCAAGATAAGTCAGCTAGGTTTAAGTGCAGAGTTAATTGATGATAAAGGCCTTGTTTCCAAAGAGGTTGCTATTGCGATGGCCAAGGGGGCAAGGCAGAGACTTGGAAGTAGTTGGGCAATTTCCTCAACCGGCTCTGCTGGGCCAACAGCTCTAGATGGCAGCACTCCTGGTGAGATCTGGATTGCAATTCTGGGCCCTGATCGGCAAGAAAGTGTGAAATTATCCTTAAATGGCGCTCGCCAGGAGGTCATAAACGGCGCGGTAGAGAGCGCATTAACCCTGCTGGAGCGTATCCTTAGGTCCTAGGAATTCGTTCAATCATTCTTTGAATTAGGAGGCATAGCAATGGAGTTACTACGTAGCCATATTGGTCAATGCCTTCGCGCCGAGCGCATCTCACAGAGTAGAACTCTAAGAGATGTTGCAAAGGCTGCTCGAGTCTCTCTCGGTTATCTCTCTGAGGTAGAGCGCGGCCAGAAAGAAGCTTCGTCAGAGCTACTTAATGCCATTTGTAGTGCACTTGATTTGTCGCTATCAAAAGTACTAGTTGAGGTAACTGCTCAAGTTAAACTCAACGAGACCCCAGTACTTAGCGTCGTTGATACCAACGCTGCTTAACTAGAGGGGAAGAATAAGGCTGTGAGAGATCAGAGCGCGCGCTCGACCTATCAACACCAATCAATAATTCATCGTCGCACAAGAAGCGCCATAATGGCAGCGGCTAAAGAGCTCTTGGCCCAAAGTGGTATCTCTGGAACTAACATGATTGAAATTGCGGATAGAGCTCAAGTTTCAAGAGCCTCGCTATATAACCACTTTCGAGATAAACATGAAGTCTTTTTAGCTTTAGTTGAAAGTGAGCTGGAGCGAATCTCAACTCTTGCAATGATTGCCCAATCACGATCAGAGGCGCTCTATTTAATCTCCTGCGAGATTTCAAATCATCCAGGGCTTAAGAGCGCACTGACTAGTGATGGCGAGATTATGGCAAATGCGCTAACTGCAAGAGAACATAAAATCTGGGTTGAGATCTATGCCCAGCTCTCAAAAATATTTGCAACAGATGTAGTCGGAGTTGGGCTAATTCTTCGCTGGCTGATGGGGCAAGTTACCGCCCCGCTCTCTGATGCGCACTCAAAAGAGCAGGCAGAGCGTTTAACATCCATTCTTTAAAGTAAGTAATGGTGTTATGAGGATCACTGAACTTCGCAGAAGATTAACCGCTCACTTCGGCCCGGATTGGGCCCCCTCTTATTCAAAAGATTTTGTAATGGCAGAACTTGGTGGGCAGAGCGTTGATCAAGCACTTGAAATGGGATTTGAACCAGCTGATATCTGGCGGGCGGTAGTTAAAAATAACCCGGATATTTCAAGCGATCTTAAATAAGCTCAAATCTCATAGCAACAGCTCCCTTAGGGCGATAAGTTGCTCGTGGTTGGGCTGTAGGAAAAGCGCCAGTAAGTGAAAGTCTGGCTCTCCTTGCAATCTCTAAAATAATTATTCGCCCCTCAAGCAGGGCAAATTGATCTCCTAGGCACTTTCTACTACCGGCAAGGAATGGGAAATAAGCCCCGCGTGGCAAGCTCTTTTCAAAGTCATTACTCCATCGCTCTGGAATAAATTCATTTGGAGATGGAAAATACTTTTCATCCCTTTGAGTGACATATTGACTAACTAAAACATGGGCCCCTTTTGGAATCTCTCTGCCACCTAGAGTTACATCTTCTAGAGCTCTCCTTGGTGAGATCCAGACTGGGGGAGCAAGCCTTAAAACCTCACTAAAAATAGCTCCAGATAGGGGAGCGGCGAGAATAACCCTGGCAAAATCCTCATCGCCTTCTCTAGCAAAAACTTCTTCTGCCTCTTTAGCAAGGTCATCCCAGTACTTAGGGTTCTGGCTTAAATATGCAAAGGTCCAAGTTAAAACATTTGCCGTGGTTTCATGGCCACTTAAAATTAAAGTTAGAGTTTCATCTGAAATCTCTCTAGCGCTCAACTTCTCACCATCGACAGTTTCTGCCTCAAGTAAGACTCCCATTAAGTCATCGCGTTTGACTCCGCTTGCAATTCGCTCATTAACAATCCTAGTTGCAACGTTATGGAGCTCATTAGCAGCTTTTTCAAACTTTCTAAAATATGGAATAGGAAGATTATCAAGGCGATCAAGACCTGGCAGCATGGTGCGCTCAATGCGATCGATTGCAATGTGCATCGAGTCTTGAACTCGCTTGGTATCTGCAGAGATATCTGTGCCAAATAAAATATCTGCAACGATGTCAAAAGTTAGCGACATCATTTCAGGTCCAATGGCTACGACCTGGCCATCGCTCCAATTTGAGATGTGCTTGCGAGTAAGGTTTAGCATCGTCTGGGCATAAGTTGAGATCTTGCTAATATGAAATGGTGATTGCATCAACCTTCTATGGCGAAGATGAATTGGTTCTTCATTAGTTAAAAGTCCGCTTCCTAGAACTTTTCTCATCCGATCAAAACCCACGCCCTTAATAAAGCTTCCCTGCTTGCTCACCGTTACCTCATTGACCATCTCTGGTGAGAAGGCGGTGATAAAGAGCTGGCCTGCTAAAAAGAATGAGCTGCAATCGCCATATACGGCCTTGGCATTTAGTAGAAAGGCTGGGGTATTTTTTTGGAATTTAAGGGTTAGTAGGGGCGATCTTGGCCCATCAGGAATATTTAGACCCTTCAAATCTCGCCGCTTTAGAGGCTTTGGCATCGGGGCGTACTCAGGCGGCCGCGGGCTTTGAAAGGGGGCGAGATCAACCATGGCTCCAAGGTAGGGCTCGCGTGTCTTAAAAGTCATTAGAACAGATGTTCGGCTAGACTTATCTCCATAACAGCGGCGAGCTGTTATACCCAACCAGAGCGGTTCCACATTTCCGCCGACTGCAAAGTCAGGCCGTCAGTGGCATTCCGTACCTTCTGGAGCCAACTACGAGAGAAGAGAGGCAAGACCGTGGCTAAAGAAGCCAAAGATCCAAATGAAATAGCAAAACCCTCTGCCGAACGGCAGAAAGCCCTAGATACCGCGCTTGCTCAAATCGAACGTCAGTTTGGCAAGGGCTCAGTAATGAAGATGAGCGATCGAACCGCAACTCCAATTGAGGTAATTCCAACTGGATCCATCGCTCTTGATATGGCCTTAGGAATTGGCGGCATTCCACGTGGCCGCGTTGTAGAAATCTTTGGACCTGAATCTTCAGGTAAGACAACGCTAACTCTGCATGCAATTGCTAATGCACAGAAAAATGGCGGTATTGCAGCTTTTATCGATGCTGAGCATGCCTTTGATTCTGAATATGCAAAGAAACTTGGAGTTGATATCGATGCGCTTTTAGTTTCTCAGCCTGATACTGGCGAGCAAGCACTTGAAATTATGGACATGTTAGTTCGCTCTGGAGCACTTGATTTAATTGTGGTTGACTCCGTTGCAGCACTTGTTCCTCGCGCTGAAATTGAGGGCGAAATGGGAGATTCCCATATGGGACTTCAGGCTCGCTTGATGTCACAGGCCTTAAGAAAGATAACTGGCGCGCTAAGCCAGACCAAGACAACAGCTATCTTTATTAATCAGCTCCGCGACAAGATCGGTGTTTTCTTCGGCTCTCCTGAAACCACAACTGGTGGAAAAGCGCTTAAGTTTTATGCCTCAGTTCGTATGGATATTCGCCGTATTGAAACTCTAAAAGATGGACAAGAAGCGGTTGGAAATCGTACCCGCGTCAAAGTTGTGAAAAATAAGATGGCTCCGCCATTTAAGCAGGCAGAGTTTGACATCATCTACGGTATTGGAATTTCTAGAGAGGGAAGCCTTCTAGATATGGGCGTAGATCTTGGAATTGTGAAGAAATCCGGAGCTTGGTTTACCTATGAAGGAGATCAACTCGGCCAGGGTAAAGAGAACTCTCGCCAATTCCTGCTTGATAATCCTGCTCTAGCTAATGAAATCGAAGGAAAGATCCGGGCTCACTTTGTCGCGAGCGATATCGATCCAGCTCTAGTTGCTGCAATCGATGAAGCCGCAGCTGATGTCGAGTTCTAATTCAGTAGAAGTTGAGAGCGACCCCTACCAAGTAGCTCAGACCATTGCCCTTATGGCACTTGGTCGAAGGGCAAAAAGTAGGGGGGAGCTCTTTAAACTTCTCAAATCTCGCGGCATTGAAGAAGAGGTTGCAAACGCAGTTCTCTTTCGCCTCGCCGAGCAAGGCTTTATCAATGATCATGAGTTTGCTCGCTGTTGGAGTGAATCACGGCAGAGAACCAAGAAGGTCTCAAAGCGAATAATTAGCGGAGAGCTGCGTTCTAAGGGAATCTCGCCAGAGATAATAGAGTGGATCACAAGTGATATCAGCGATGATGAAGAGTTTGCCAATGCGATGACTTTCGCCGAACGTAAGGCGAGAGCAGTTACTAGCCTTGCACCTGAGGTGGCATACCGCAGATTACATGGCGCCTTATCAAGGCGAGGATTTTCTAGCCATGTTGTCTCTCGAGTATTGGCAGAGCTGGGTATTACAAGAAATTAATGTGTTTGGAATTTAATTCCTTTACATTCGAAACGCCTAGCAACTTCATCGTTCGCTTGATTTCTGTTGCAAGAATTTCAAGAGATCGCTCAACGCCTTGCTGCCCTCCAGCCATCAACCCGTATAGATAGGCGCGGCCCACATAAGCAAAGTCTGCTCCAAGCGCGAGCGCTGCCACGATATCTGATCCCCGCATAATTCCTGAATCTATGTGGATCTCGGTAGCTCTTCCTACTGCTTTTCGACAGCTTGCTATTAATTCAAGTGGCCTTGGAGCTTGGTCAAGCTGTCTTCCGCCATGGTTTGAAAGAATAATTGCATCAACGCCTAATCGAGCAGCTTTTTTTGCATCATCTACATTTTGGATTCCCTTAACGGACAAAGTCCCTTTCCATTGGGCTCTAATCCATTTTAAATCATCAAAAGTCATGCTGGGATCAAACATAAAATCAAGCAGTTCGGCCACCGTTCCATTCCATTGCGACATGGAGGCAAATCGCAATTCTGGAGTGGTTAGGAAATTCCACCACCATTCATATTTCGGAGCTGCTTCAAGTAATGTTCCAAGGGTTAAAGAGGGAGGAACTGTTAATCCATTGCGTGTATCTCTGTGGCGCGCACCAGCTACAGGTACATCAACAGTCAATATTAAATTTCTTACTCCCGCGCTCCATGCCTGATCAACTAAGGCCATTGACGCTTCTCGGTCCTTCCACATATACAGCTGAAACCAATTTCGACCAAGGGGTGCTGCGCTAACCACTTCAGAAATTGTGCTAGTTCCAAGCGTTGAGAGCGCAAAAGGAATTCCAAATTTCTCTGCAGCTCGAGCTCCAGCTATTTCTCCCTCCGCATTCATCATGCGTGTAAATCCTGTCGGAGCAATTCCGAAGGGAAGAGCAAACTTCTCTCCCAGTATTTCTACTGAAGTGTCGAGTTTTGAAACATCTCTCAAAACATTAGGGCGAAATTCAAGATTTGAGTAGAGAGCTCTTGCTCTTGAAAGCGAACTTTCACTTTCGGCGGCGCCATCTGTGTAATCGAAAGGGCCGCGAGGAGTCCGTCGTTTTGCAATCTTGCGCAAGTCTTCAATAGTTACTGCTTTGGATAATCTTCGTTTTTTTCCTGAAATAGCAATTTTTTTAAACTTAAGAGTTTTTGAAAGTGTGATTGGATTTGGGAAAATCCGTTTCAAATTTGGATTAGCCATAATTAGGCTGTGGCACTGACTAGAGAACTGGCATGAAATTCATCCCGTAGTTTTAAGCCCAGACCAGGGCTCATGTTTAACTTTAACTCAGCATTTTCAATCAGGGGCAATCCATCTACTAGATGTGGATACCAGGTGCGGTAGGAAGACCTGACCGTCTCTTGAATTAAGGCATTTTCATCGGCAGTTGATAAGTGGGCGCCGGCAGTCAATCCCACCGGGCCGGTGCAATCATGAGGGGCAATCCTTACGCCGTTTTCTTTTGCTAGTTTTGCCATGGCAAGGCCTTCGGTTAATCCACCACACCAAGATAAATCCAAAGTGAGCACATCAATAAGGTTTTCTCCAACAAGTCTCTCTACTCGCTTTTTACTCGCAATTGTTTCACCGTGTGCAATTTTTGGCATCGAGTTACCTCGAAGAACTCCTAACTCTTCCAGTAAGTCTGGATAGATGGGATCTTCGACCCAGAAAACTTCAAACTCTTTTAACGCCGACATTATTTCTTTCGCTGCGCTAGGCGACCAAAGTGCATGGAGCTCAACCATTATCTCCATCTTCTTGCCCACGGCGTCTCTAATCTTTTTAATCGGCTCTAATCCCAACTTCAAGTCAGAAGATGAAATCTCCCTTCCCCAATTTTTTTCAGCGAGTAAATCAAATGGCCAAATCTTCATGACTGTGATGCCCTCAGACAAGAGCTCGGTTGCCAACTGCCCAGCATCATTCATAAACGCTGCAAGATCTTCGTATTTACCAGCACCTTGATCTAATCCCCAAGACTTTGAACCCTGGTTTGATTTGCGCATATATTGCACCCCAGCACAGGTGTTATAGATTCGAAGTTTGCGGGGAGTGTTCCCACCAATTAATTCGAATATGGGCTTGTTATTAAATTGCCCAGCAATATCCCAAAGCGCTATGTCAATGGCAGATCTAGCTCTGGTCTCAACTCCTGAGCCGTTATATCCAACATATGTAGTAAGAGTCTTGGCTATTTCGTCTCGATTTAGCGGATCCTTTCCCAAAATCGCTGGACCTGCGAAGTCACTAATGAAATGTGCCACTGTTGAGCCAAAATAATACGTTTCACCTAAGCCTACGATGCCTTCATCAGTGAGGATTTCAACATATGCCAAATTGGGAAATTCAGGATGAGAAAAAGGTTTTACTGCAATAATTTTCACGATTGCCCCAAATCCACCGAATATTCTTTAAGTGCAGAGCTAAGTATCTCCTCAATACTTAAAGTGGATTGCAGTACATCTTTCACGATTCGCTCAGCAATTTCACGAAGTTTGCGATCTAAGTCATTTTTGTAGGAGTCTTCAGCCAAATGAATATGTTTTGACATAGCTTTTCTGGCGGCTAAACCATCACGATTCTTAACGGCTTTAAGGATTGTGTAGTGAAGGGGAGCACCTTCTTTATAGATTTCTGGGTCGGATAAACTTCTTAACATGGTGTCAAAAGCCAATGTAGTGATAGAGCCAAACATAATTTGTAGAACTGGATTGTGGGTGCTCTTAGCTAGTAGAGAGTGAAATGCAATGTCGGCTTGGGCCATCGGGATAAGTCCATTGGCATTATCTAAAGCCTTCAGCGCAAATTCCATCTGCGCAATATCTTCTGTTGTCGCTCTCTCCGCGGCAAGCGCGGCACATTGCTCTTCTAAATTTCCTCTAGCTTCAATTAGATCTCGGGCGGTGGCTGTGGATTGCCTTATAGTGGTGTGTACGTTACGTGCCGCATTTAACATGCTGGGCTTTCTTACATAAACACCCTTACCTGGAAAAGTCTCAATAAGTCCTTGTCGTTGTAATCCAGCTAAAACTTCCCTCAAGAATAACCTTGAAACGCCATATTCTTCTGCCAAGATTCTAGTTGAGGGCATCAATCCATCTAAAGCTTCTTCGCCAAAAATAAACCGTTCCGTTAAGCTCTGGGCAAGAGCATCTTGAGTTATTCCAATTCTCTTTTGTAATGCTTTCACCTTTTGTCCACCTCCTCAGGATCAAGAGGATAAAGACTGGCTCCGCCATCAATTAGTAAATTAGACCCTGTCATATATTGGGACTGAGATGAGAGTAAAAATGCTATTCCTTCTGCGACTTCCTCTGGCTGTTGCAGTCGACCCAAGGGAATTGCCCTTGAAGCACGAGCTTTATAATCTGGCTCTTCGCGCCACTGTTTTGCAGCCATACCAACATCAACAATTCCCGGTGAAATCAAGTTAGCTCTGATGCCATTTCTCGCATACTCTCTAGCTATTCCACGGCAAAGCGCAACAAGGCCGGCCTTCGAAGCAGCGTATGGAGTAATGCCTGGCCAAGGAACGTGATCAACCCAAGAACTTACAAAAACAATATTTCCCTTTATGTTCTTCTCTAGCCATAACGAAATAATGGTTTTTGATAAATTAATTTGTGAAGTTAGATTTAGACTTATAACTCTTTCAACATCACTTGAGCTTTGACGCGCTAATTCTCCACTTACAACAATTCCAGCAAGGGCTACCAATGAATCAGGGACATCTTTAGACACCATATCCATAAGCTCTTCAATATTCCCGGCCTGCGCAAGATCTAGCTGGTGGTAGTTAAATTTAGGGTGCTCAAGCAAATCCGTAACTGAATCTGGGTTGGCAATGTCGACCCCAATGACCTGGGCGCCCAGCTTTAATAACAAATTGGTAACAGGTTTTCCGATGCCACCAGAAACCCCAGTAAGGAGTATGACTTTTCCCTCTAGCGGTTGCATCACTCTCAACTCTCTCCTAAGAAAATACTCCCATGTAAATCATTGACAAGGGCCTACCTGCGGAGCAGACTCTCTCACCACCAACACCTATCTGACAAGTCAGATAGGTAAAAAAATAAGGAGAAAGCATGAGGAAATCCCGTCGAGCCATAGCGCTTGCATCATCTGGCGCTTTGGTTGCTTCAATCATGCTAGGAGTTTCAACTTCCAGTCAAAGCTCGGCAGGAACTTGGTGCTCCGGCGTGAAGATTAGTTATTTTAAAGGAGGAACTGCAGACAGTTTCTCTGACATTCTAGAAAAAGGTGCACGTCAAGCTGCAGCTGACACTGGCGCAGATGTAACTATCATTAGCTCCGGTTGGAACTTTCCTAAGATGGTGCAGCAATTCAAAGAGGAAATAGTCAAGAAGCCAAGTGCAATTTCGTTCATGGGTCACCCTGGTGATGCTGCGATTCTTGCTGCTGCAAAAGATGCTAAGAAAGCTGGAATTTTAGTTGACTTTGCAAACGTACCAGCGAAGAGATCAATTAAAGAATTAAATGCAGGTTTCGTTGGCGCAAATCTTGGAAAAATGGGTCAGTCTCTTGCTAACAGAGCTGTCAAAGACTTTGGAATCAAGAGAGGCGATAAGGCAATCGTTGTCGGAACTTTTGGAGTTAAGGGTCGCTCTGATCGCGAGGATGGCGTTGTAAAAGAGCTGAGAGCAAAAGGTGTTGTAGTAACTGAGCTAAATCTCCAATCAATTGGTGAGAACGTGACAGGAAATCCAAACCTTCTCACTCCAACTTTAACTGCAGCAATTAAAGCAGCAGGATCTGGCTTGAAACTCATCGTTTCAGAGGGCTCTCTGCTTGGTGCAACTCCAACTTACTTCAAGGCCGCAGGTCTTGAGCCAGGTCAAGTTAAAGTTGCTGGCTTTGATGTCGGAGCAGACGTTCTTGCCGCTTTTGCAAGCGGACACGTTCAGTTAACTGCTGACCAAGAGCCATTCAAGCAGGGATATCTGCCAATCGTTTCGCTCTGCCTACAGAAGGTATATGGCCTAGCTCCATCAAGCGTCGATACATCTGCTGGATTCGTTACGGTTGATAATTACAAAGTAGTGGCAGCACTTCCAAAGGGCTTCCGCTAAAAAATAGGTCTCAATAGAGACCTACATGTAGTACGAGGGATGGCGGCATCAAATCTGATTTGATGCCGCCATGGCCTGTCTTGCTAGATTTTGTATCGGCCTGATTGCGTATGGAGGATTAAATGGATAAGAGTCCCTTAATTGAGTTAATTGGCGTGGAGAAAACTTTTGGCCGAGTTCAGGCTTTATCAAATATAAATTTAAAGCTTTATGAGGGAGAGATAGTTTCACTTGTCGGCGATAACGGAGCTGGAAAAACGACCTTAACAAAGATCATCTCAGGAACGGAAAGTGCCGATGACGGCGCAAAGATTATTTTGCGTGGGCAAGAACAAAAGAATTGGAACGCTGCCAAGGCGAGAAAGTTGGGCATCGAGACTGTACATCAGAATAGAGCGCTTTCTGAGCAGCAGAGTATTTACGCAAATGTATTTATGGGCCGTGAGCTGGTGAATCGTTTTGGATTTGTAAAAAGAAAAGAGCAGATCAAGGAAACTGAAGCTCTAATGCGAAAAATCGGGTATACCTCAAAGGTGTGGACTCCGCACTCACCTGTTTTAAAACTATCTGGAGGTGAGCGTCAAGGGGTTGCAATTTCGCGCGCAATTCTTTTTGACAGCAGCCTGGTTATGCTGGATGAACCAACGACAGCGATGGCGCTTTCTGAGCAGGCGGAAGTAATGGAGTTTATTCTTAATTTGAAGGCTCAAGGTAGATCGGTGATTTTTATTAGCCATAATCCCTGGGATGCTCATGCTGTCGCCGATAGATTTGTAATTCTTGATCGTGGCCGGTTGGTATTTGATGGACCTAAGGGGAATACGACCGCTGATGAGTTTATAAGTATGCTGCGAGATGTTGCTAAGAAAGGAAGCGTCTGATGGCAATTGATAACGTGACAGTAAAGAAAGTAGTCATTCCTGATCGTTTCAAGCCAGTTCTTGGAGCATCTGGTTTTTACTTCATGATGATGGCCGTCTTTATCTATTTCGCTCCAGATGTCTTTTTGCAGGTTGGAATGTTTACCGCTGTTTTTCTCTCTCTTCCTCTCTTTATCATTATGGGTCTTGCGCTGGTATTTGTTACTGTATCTGGAGAAATCGATCTATCCTTTCCTTCAATCCTGGCGCTGACTGGGTTAATTTTTTCTCTGACACTGAGTGCCACTAATTACAATTTTTGGTTGGCGTTTTTAGCAAGCGTTGCCACGGGAGTTGCATGTGGGCTATTTAATGGATTCCTGGTTACAAAGTTGGGATTTTCTTCTCTCATTACAACGCTAGGCGTTAATTTCATGTTCGCAGGCATTACTCAAGTGCTAAATCAAGGTCAGGTGCGTCAATTTCCAGAATTTGACGATTCTCCAATTCGAGCAGCAGTTGTTGGATCTTGGGGTCCGATACCAGCTCAATTAATCTGGGGATTAGGAATAGCTCTAATACTGGGCATTATTTTCAATCGGCATCGCTTTGGTATTCATGTTCACATTGCAGGCGACAACCCGGAGGCTGGTAGAGCGATGGGTGTAAATATTTCAAGAGTCAAAGTGCTTTGCTTTGTTTTGGTTGGAGTCTGCTGTTCGATTACCTCCACAATCTCAATTCTCATCAACTCTACCTATTACTCAACGATGGGAGAGGGTTATCTACTACCGGTTTTGGCTGCAGTCTTCGTAGGAGGAACACCAGTAACGGGTGGCAAGGGAACAATTGCTGGATTGGTAATTGGCGCTACCACTGTTGTGTTTATCAACACCGGAGTTGTAGCAGTGGGGCTCGATGGATACTACACAGGACTGGGTTTTGGATTAGTCATAATTCTGTCCCTGCTCGGACATCGCGCTCTATCTGGCCGATTGTCTCGTTAGGAAATCTCAATGAGACTCAACCATGAAGAGTCCAATCACCTCCTAGAGATCGATGATAGTTCGGGTCTTCCAAATGGATTTCGCCTGACTAAACATGGAAGAGATTTCTTCATCAAGGTCTCGACAACGTTAATGATTGAAACCGGAGGCGGAGAGCGGCGCAATCCTGTTGGCGGTTTGGAGTACTTCGATACCCAATGGTCTAACTCAATAAAGCGCGTTGGAGAGCCATTCACGTCTCAAGATTTGCAGGGAGTCAGCTGGATTATTCCAATTTTGATTGGCACAGCAAATGCACAAGTAGTTTATTCAATGAATCGTAATGGTCCAGCGCTTTCAGCTAAGGTAATTTTCAATGGCAATCAAGACTTGATTGTGCGTAATCTGGTAGCAGACTTTAAATTTGAATTACCTGAAAGCCAATGGCTGAGCAATATTGCTGGAAATGGAATGAGAGGAAATTTGCCATTAAGCGAAATAGCTTCCTCTACAGGAATCTCGCCTATGGGGGGGCTGCGCGGCTCATCAGGTTTAATCCATCTTAGCTCAGCAGACCAGAGTGAAAACCTCGCTCTTTGGGTTGATGGCGATGTTGAAATTCCCGAAGTTGAAGTTCAGGGAGTCTCTAGTAGTCAACTTAATCTTAAGATCAAAACAGAGTTCTGCAGTGACCTAAAGGTTGCGAGCAGCATTCCAATTTCTTTAATATCTATAGATCTCGACGTCCCCAATTGGGAGAAATTTCCTCCAGTGTTTCAATACTGGCTAGGGGAGAGAGGGGTAACTTCTCCAGCAAGACCACCCGAGTGGATTAAGTATTCGATGATATTTGAAGCTCAATTGGGCTATTCTATTTTTGCCAAAGTTAACAAGTATGGGCCTTACCCAACTGCCACCGATTTAATTTCAGATTTGCCTCGAATAAAGAAGATGGGATTTAACTGTATTCAACTTATGCCACGTCAGCCTTACCCAAGCTATAACGTGCACGACTATTGGGATATTGATACTTCCTACGGAGAAAAGTCTGAGATTAAACGATTAGTCGAACAGGCCCATAAAATTGGAATTCGAGTTATTTTAGATGTACTGCTTCATGGGGTTTTAGATAAGGAGTCAATAACCAGTGCGGCAGATGGTGTACGAAGTGGCCCATATAAGGATCGAGTTGATGAAACAACTTATGACAGTTTTAGTACCGATGTAAAAGATCCTTCTAACTACTACATAGCATGGTCCAGACACATAATTGACTTTGAAGAAGCTTGGCGAGAGGGAAGTCCAGCAGTTTCTCCCCTGATAGCTCAGCATCCCGAGTGGTTCTATCGCGATGGAAATGGAAACGTTACTGGGGTGTACACCAAGGCATTTGATGCCAGGAGCGCATCCTGGCAAGAGTATTTTATGGATGCCATGCTCTTTTTGGTTCGTGAACTTGAGATAGATGGATTTCGATTCGACGCTCCAACTTATAACGACTATCCAAATTGGGCGACCTGGGCGAGGGGGAGAGCTAATGCCTCAGCTCTTGCATGCGTGGGTCTCTTTCAAAAATTACGCCCAAGAGTTAAAGATTTAAATTCTGACGCACTGATGTATACCGAACCATCGGGGCATCTCTTAAGAAAATCTATGGATTTAAATTATAATTACGACGAGCAATGGCTAGTTACATCCCTTGCCTCGCCCAAGGTCCGCTCTCGTCATGGAATTAGAAGTGGCAAGGAAATTGCAGTTTGGATGAGAGATCGCGACTCGCTCTTGCCTCAAGGTTCAATGACGGCCCATCACATCGATTCGCACGACACCTTTTGGTGGCCCTCGTGGGGAATCAAGTGGCGCCGTGAACAGTTTGGACTTCAAATGACTCAACTTCTTACCTGCATCTTTGGCTCCCTTCCAGGTCCTTTTATGATGTTTGTTGGGGGAGAAGAGGGAATAGAAAGTCTCCTTCCTAAATTAGCTCTTCTTAAGTCGAGTGACTCCTATAAATTTGGCGAAGTTAAGTGGTGGGATTCAAGTCAAACTCCAGACGAAATTTTCGGCATAAGTTATCGAAATAAGGGCCAGGCTAAAACTATTCTGGTCAATCCCAGTGATAATGAAGTAAGAGTTCCTTTTGAAAAGTGGTTGATTCCGTTTGAATCTGAAAACTTAGTGGGTGATTCAATTTTGGAGTCTGAGGCCATAGTCTTGCGTCCTAACTCAGCCGTTCTCATCGACAGCAAAGAGGGCTAATGAAGTCAATTGCAGTGGTAACTGGCGCCGCAGGGGGCATGGGGCTTGCTACTGCGCGAGAATTTCAATCAAGAGGCTATGAGGTTATTGGAGTAGATCAAAGACCAAGTGGGGGAAATTGCAATCATTTCTTTCAAGACAATATTTGTGACGAGAAGCTTTGGATGAAAGTGCGCGATTTTATTGAATCAGAGTATGGAAAGTTAGATACGTTAATAAACATTGCAGGACGAAACTATCTATCGATGATTGAAAGCGCTGATTTAGAGCAGTGGCGAAATATGTTTGAGGTAAATGTTTTGGGTATGGTGGTTTCGATTAAGCACCTAAAGAATCTTCTTGAAAAAAGTGATAAGCCAAGCATCGTAAATATGAGCTCAATCTCGGGTTATATTGGCTCCGTGGGGTATGCCGCATATTGCACAACTAAAGGCGCTGTCGACTCTCTTACTAAATCGTTAGCTTTAGAGCTTGCACCTAAGATTAGAATCAATGCAATTGCGCCAGGATGGATTGAAACTCCATTTACCGTTGAAGGGCTTGAGAAATCCGAGGATCCAGTGAAGTATCGCAAAGATGTTGAATCCATGCATGCTTTAATGAGAGTGGGTACAGCAGAGGAAGTTGCTAAGAGTATTTTTTGGATGTCGTCCTCAGAGTCATCTTTCATGACAGGCTCAGTAGTCGTCGTCGATGGCGGCTACATGATAAAGAATTGATATATCCATGGAGGCGTTAGGAAAGAATCGCGTAATCCCAGTTCTTGTCATTGAAGATGCAGCTTGGGCGAAGGATTTGGGAAATTGTTTGATGGACTCTGAAATCAATATTGTTGAAGTAACTCTACGAACCCCTGCTAGTTGGCAAGCGATAGAGATGATGAAGCAGATTAAGGGGCTCTGCGTTGGAATGGGTTCGGTATCAAGAGACTCAGATCTGGATCGTGGTAGCAAGCTTGGCATTGAGTTTGCAGTTTCAGCAGGCTTTAGAAGTGATCTGGTGGCAAAGGCCAGAGAATTAAAAATTCCTTATCTACCAGGAG
>Ga0194127_10000204_pt1 | contig 94923 bp, 108 predicted proteins | sample TA2KigC100mmetaG_FD_148624 | JGI IMG/M metagenome (GOLD analysis project Ga0194127, IMG submission 148624) | Freshwater microbial communities from Lake Tanganyika, Tanzania - TA2015036 Kigoma Deep Cast 100m | ecosystem: Environmental > Aquatic > Freshwater > Lake | place: Tanzania: Lake... | reverse complement strand
ACCCCCGACCCCTTCGGTGTAAACGAAGTGCTCTAACCAACTGAGCTAAGCGCCCGGGTGACCGGTATTATAGCATGTGATCCTAAAAATCAATAAATTGTTTGTTCGCCTGCATTATAATCACAGTCATTCCACAGGAGAAACCTTATGACTGACTCAAAACCACTTAACTGGACTCCCTCGCCCGATGTTGGTTACTCTGTGATCCGTCGCGGCGATGGCGGCATGACATTGACCTTCACCGATCTATCCGATAGGACCATGGCACATTGGCATGAATTTGCGCTCGAACATTTGCTTGGCGCCGACCGTCGCACGCGCAACCTGTATGACTTGCGCGCTGTCAAGGATATTCCTGAAAAAGCCATCCGTATGGCTGTGGATGCCAACAGTGACCCCTCGGCGCGTAATATCCGCGTGGCGGTCGTGGTGGCAGACCAGTCTGTTGCGGATGGGATCCGGAGTGTGGCGGCGCTCGCAGAAACTGAACTAGCATCTGCTATGAAAATATTTACAGATATCAACGAAGCCGAGACCTGGCTGGCGCGTCCATTGGATCAGATACCATAGATGTCGTTACGAGGAGGACTGCCCTGGCACCGCCCGCCAGGGCAGGTGTAGTCCGACGAAGCAATCTCCCGCCTGTTGTTAGAAGATTGCTTCAGGCGAAAGTGCGTCGCCTTCGCAATGATGAGATTAGCATTTCATGAAATCACCTTCTCTTCAAATCGGGAAGTTCACATTTGATTGGGGCTCACGCACGTATGTGATGGGCATCTTAAATGTGACTCCCGATTCTTTTTCGGGGGATGGCGTTATTTCAAAAGGGGATGTGGTTCAGGCGGCTTTGTCGCAGGCGGATGATTTCATCGCCTCGGGCGCGGATATTCTGGATGTGGGCGGCGAATCAACCCGGCCGGGTTCTGCTCCTGTCCATGCAGATGAAGAGCTGGAGCGCGTGATTCCCGTCATTCATGCTCTGCACAAAACATTTCCAGACCTGTCAATTTCAATTGATACCTACAAAGCGCAGGTCGCTGATGAAGCGCTCAAAACGGGCGCGCATATCGTCAACGATGTCTGGGGACTGCGAGCGGACCCCGGGCTGGCGCATGTTGTCGCAAAATACAAAGCCCCTGTTATTCTGATGCACAACCGCAGTAACCCTGCCAGCCTGGATGTGCGCGAAAAACTTGGCTATGCCTATATCGGATCTGAATATCAAAATTTGATCGAAGATGTCAAGCGGGAATTGCTTGAAAGCGTGGCTTTGGCAAGATATGCCGGTGTGGCCGAGTCGCAGATTGTGTTGGATCCAGGCATTGGTTTTGGAAAGACGCGCGAACATAATCTGGAGCTGATCAATCGCCTCGCTGAGATCCGTTCGTTGGGTTACCCAATCCTGCTGGGCACATCCAGAAAATCGTTTATTGGGTTTACACTAGACCTGCCTGCCGATCAAAGAGTGGAAGGCACTGCCGCAACTGTCTCTGTTGGAATCACGCGCGGCGCGGACATGATCCGCGTTCATGATGTGAAGGAGATGGCGCGGGTTGCAAAAATGACGGATGCCATTGTTAGAAAATCACCGAATTAAATATGGGAAATTACAGCAAAGAACTTCAGCGGGCTGGAATTATCGAAGCGAAGGCGGGCAGTAAAAGCACTACCGCCGCTATTCGGACCGCGCCATTTGCATGGCCAACTCGGATGATGTGCCGGCCGAAGCCTCGCAACGACATATTGAAAATTTCTGTCTTTAGGTTGATTGACAGGGATTTTGGCGACTTGGATGCTATAATGCTTTATCGAATTCATTCAGTCTAACATTATGAAAGGATGCCAAATTGGCCAAAGTAAACTATCAATACGAAAAGCGTCAGAAGGAATTGCAAAAGAAACGCAAGAAAGAGCAGAAAGACAGGCTCAAGCAGATTAAAAAGAACACGCAATCTCCAGAGCCGCAAGGTACTCAGGAGCCAAAAGAGACTACGCCTCCACCTCCGCTTGCTCCTCCTGCTCCGCCTGAAAAATAGAGTCTTGCCCATTTGACCTCCGAGATTTTTTGAAAACTCGGAGGTCTTTATATTTAAAAAAGTGACAGTCACCTTTAAGGTGACTGTCACTTTAGTTCCTACTGAAACGTAATGGGTTCCACGCGCCAGCCTTCTTCGCCCATCAGTTTCTTCAATCTTTCCAGCAGTTCCGGGCAAATGCGCGTGGTGTCGTTGGGGAAATCAATCAGGTGGGCCTTGCCATTTTCAAAGATCTGGAAGGTGAACTTATCACGCCCATGATGCGAGATCAACGTGCCGTACAAGGTCTTGATGCGGCGCTTGTCGCGTTCGTGGTCCCCCGTTGAGCGCAGGGTGATGGTGATCTGTTGCGGCGGATGTTCCTTATCCTTATTCTCTTTTACCAGCGGGACATACAAAGATGGAAGCACCGCTTCGCGCCGCTCTTCAGCCTGCTCCAGCACTTCAACATTTTCCAACGCTGGAACAGCGCGAGTCACCAAGGGCGGGGTCACTTCTTCATTCTCCTTAAATTTTGGCTCAGGCTTCGCGGCAATTGCAACTTCATCAAAGGATGGCTGCCATTCGTTGTCCCAGCCATCGGGGAAATTATCCGGCGCAGGCGGCGCGAGGTTGTCCGGTGCGTATACCCGTTCTGGTTCGGCGATTGCGTGTGCCGGGATAGTATCTCGGATTACAGGCCCGGGTGTTGGATTCTGTTTGGGTGCAGAGCCAGGTTTCGGCTTAGATTGAGGCGCATTGGGGCGGTGAGGCGAGTCTGCTTCGATACGCGGGAGCACAGGTTTGGGAGTCGTATCCTGTTTGGCGTATGGGTCGTCTGCCGCCACTGTCACCTTGATCTCAGTTTTGATCGTATCCACCAAAATTTTAGGCGGCGGATTGCTTTGATCCACTTTGCCTTCTACCACGATGATCTGACCGACTTTCATTCCCTCGCGGAATTTTTCCCAGGTCTTGGGGAAGAGCACGAGTTCGATGTTGCCTTGAATATCTTCCATGGTGACGAAACCCATGGGTTTGCCTGTTTTAGTTGTGTATGGACGAACGACCGTGATGAGCCCCGCCACACGGACTTTTTCCTCGTGATCGGCTTCGGATAGTTGGCCGGAAAAATAGCTGACGATCCGCGCCAGTTGTAATTGAAATTCATTGAGCGGATGATCAGAGATGTAAAGCCCGATGAGTTCACGCTCCCAATTGAGCATGTCTCTTTTTTCGACATCTTTTACTTCGGGTAGTTGGATTTCTTCCACGACGCCAGTGTTCGCGCCGAAGAGACTCATTTGTCCCGCATCTGCCGCGCGGAAGTGATTACTGCTGATGGCAAGGATTCGATCCAATGAAGCCAGCAGGGAGGCACGATTGCCGAATTGATCGAGCGCGCCCACTTTAATCAGACATTCGAGTGAGCGTTTGCCGACGGTGCGCAAATCTACACGGCGGGCAAAGTCATTCAGGTTGGTGAATTTATTTTGCCCGCTCTGAGCGCCGTCGAGGGGTTTGCGCGCTTCCACGATGATATTCACCGCGCCTTCGCTCACATTTTTTACCGCGCCAAATCCAAAACGAATACTGGATTTGGCATCAACCTCTTCGATGTTGAAATCCCACATGGATGCATTGATATCGGGCGCCAGCACAGGCACGCCCATACTGCGGGCATCGGCTGCATATAATGCCACCTTTTCTGTTTGGCCCGCCGAAGCAGACATAAGCGCGGCCATGTATTCGGCCGGATAATGGGCTTTGAGATAGGCGGTTTGAACAGCAATGACGCCATAATCTGCTGCATGGCTTTTATTAAATCCATACCTTGCAAATTCTTCCCAGTCCATGTAAATGGCTTCGGCGATGAATTTATCCATGCCTTTTTCGACCGCGCCTTTTACAAATTTGGCGCGATGTTTTTCAATATCTTCTTTTTTCTTCTTTGAAATGGCCTTGCGCAACTCATCTGATTCAGAGGGTGTGTAGCCTGCAAGTTCCACGGCGGCGCGCATGAGTTGTTCCTGATAGACAGGGATGCCATACGTGTCCTGAAAAATAGGCTCCATTTGCGGGTGGCGATATTTCACTTCCGCTTTGCCGTGCATGCGCGCGATGTATTCGGGAATGAATTGCATTGGGCCCGGGCGATATAATGCGACCATGGCGATGATGTTATCCAAATTCTTGGGTTTCATCTGCACGATCCAGCGCGTCATGCCTCCCCCTTCGATTTGAAACAGGCCGGCTGTCTGCCCGTTTCCCATTAATTCAAAAGATTTGATGTCATTAAGGGGGATGTTGCCCAGGTCAAACTTAATGCCGTGACGTTTTTCGATCATGTCGCAGGCGCGCGCCATCACTGTCAGTGTGATGAGTCCGAGGAAATCCACCTTCAACATGCCCAGCGAATCGAGAATGCCCATTTCGAACTGGGTCACCGATTTGATGGGTGTATCTTCTGAATTCGAGGTCGGACGGTGAAGCGGTAGATAATCCACAATCGGCTGGTCTGAGATCACCACACCCGCCGCGTGTGTGCCGGCGTTGCGGACCGTCCCTTCCATTTTTGCGGCAATGTCGATCACCTCGCGCATTTTTGGATCGTTATCGTAAATCTCCTTGAATTCTCTGATCGCCATGGCATCCTGCATTGAAGAGCCTTTGCCAGAGGTGAACGGCACAAGTTTGGCAACCCGGTCGACTTCGGACAGGGGAATTTCCATCACACGCGCCACATCACGGAGGGCGGCTTTTGTCCCCATGGTGCCAAAGGTGATGATCTGCGCGACCCTGTCCGCGCCGTATTTGTTGGCGCAGTATTCAAGCACTTCAGAACGGCGGTCGTCACGGAAATCGAGGTCAATATCCGGCATGGAGATACGGCCCGGATTGAGGAAGCGTTCAAAGATGAGCGCGTATTCAAGCGGATCCACCATCGTGATCTCGAGTGTGTAGGCGATGATCGAGCCAGCCGCAGAACCGCGCGCGTTGTACCAGATTCGATTTTCACGCGCGAAGCGGCACAGGTCCCACACGATCAGGAAGTAGGCATCGAATCCCATGCTGTGGACGACGTTTAATTCATAATCGAGTCTTTCGTTAACCTTTTGGCTGGCGGCGTCATCCTGATATCTTTTCCTCGCCCCAGCCTCGCACAACGAGCGCAGGTAGGTCTCGCCTGTATATCCTTCAGGGACGGTGAACTCGGGCAGGTGATAGCCTTTGAAGCCGAGGTCCACATGACAGCGTTCGGCGATCAGCAAAGTATTTGAAAGCGAGGAGGGCACTTCAGCGAAAAGTCGATTCATTTCCGCGGGCGAACGCAGGAAGTATGATTCGTCCGTCATGCGCATGCGGTCCGGGTCGTTGACTGTCGAGTTGGTTTGGATCGCGAGCAGAATATCCTGCAGGCGCGCATCCTCCGGATTGACGTAATGTACGTCATTGGTGGCAATGTATTTCGCCTCATAACGCGCACCCATTTCCAGCAGTTTGTTGTTCAAGTCCGTGATCTCTTTTATGTTGTGCTGTTGTAACTCAACAAAGAAGTTGTCTTTGCCGAAGACATCGTAATACCAGTTCATGCGGCGCACAGCTTCTTCGGGATTATCGCTCAACAATGCGCGCGGAATCTCCGCGGACATACAACCTGAAGTACAGATCAATCCCTCAGAATGCGCGGCCAGGAATTCACGGTCAATGCGCGGATAATAATAAAAGCCTTCCAGCTGCGCGGCAGAGGCGATCTTTAAAAGATTCCTGTAGCCAGTTTCATTTTCAGCCAGCAGGAGCAGGTGAGAGGAAGAGCGATCGAGTTTTGAATCCTTATCCTTCATGCCGCGCGCGGCCATATAGGCTTCCAGCCCGATGATCGGCTTGATCCCTTCTGCCTGGGCGGCATTGTAAAAATCGATCACTCCGAACATGGTGCCGTGGTCGGTGATGGCCACGGCCGGCATGTCCATTTCTTTAACGCGTTGAACCAGCTTCTCGATATTTGAGAAGCCGTCGAGCAGGGAATATTCAGTGTGGACGTGTAAGTGGGCGAAGGACATGGGTTAGTTTGGTAGTTGGATAGTTGGATAGTTGGGTAGTTCAACTACAAAACTAAAAACTACGTAACCATCCAACTAAAATTCATTATAGCACGCATGTTCAAGATTGAACTTGGCGGGAGGCTTAACAAATCCACAGAAGCGGATAAAATAATTCAGTTATTTCAAAAATCTCAACCTGCGGCTTGCCTCCCGCATCCTGAAGCCCGTGTCGATGCAGATTCAAAATATGCTCGTGATATGATTATTAGAACGTTCATTCTATATTGACCAGCAGGGGAAACCCATGAGTAAAAAAGTGATGATCTTCGTTGGAACAAGCAAAGGCGGATTTATTTTCAGCAGCGACAGCAAACGTAAAAAATGGCAGGTCGGCGATATTCAATTCAAGAGTTGGAATGTGATGCACATGCAGTTGGACTCGCGTGACAACCGCCTGCATGCGGCGGTCAATCATATTGTCTATGGGCCGACCGCACATTATTCTGATGATTTTGGAAGGATGTGGACTCAGGCGAAGCAGGTACCTGCGATTACGCGCGCTTCAAAATCTGGACGTCCGCTTGGTACGCCGCAAGAGGCAGAACGCTCCGCCGAGGGAGCGAACGTGGAGTCTCAGCCCGAGAAACTGATCAAGGTTTGGAACATCAAGCCCGGGCGCGAGAGCGAGGCGGGAGTCTTGTACGCAGGCGCGGAGCCAGCTTGTTTGTTCATCTCCAAAGATCGCGGCGAGACATGGGCCCTTAATGAAGGCCTCTTCGATCATCCGCATCGCGGCACATTCTTCCCCGGCAACGGCGGGTTGTGTCTGCACACGATTTTGCTCGACCCGACGAATGACAAACGCATGTATGTTGCGATTTCAACAGGCGGATGTTATCGCACGGACGATGGCGGGCAGACGTGGAATCCTTTCAACAAAAATGTGCGCGCAGATTTCATGCCTGATAAATTTCCTGAATATGGACAATGCGTGCATAAGATGGCGATGCACCCAGCCAGTCCAAATGTGTTGTATCAGCAGAATCATTGCGGCATCTATCGCAGTGACAACGCCGGCGCGGATTGGATTGATATCGGCGACGGCAAATTGCCTTCGCGCTTTGGTTTCCCAATTGCCGTCCATCCCACTGACCCAAAGACGATTTATATTGTGCTTGAAGAAAGCGATGAGTATCGCATGAGTGTGGATGGGAAGTTTGCCGTCTGGCGCAGTCGCGATGCGGGCAAGTCATGGCAGAGAATGTCAAAGGGTTTGCCCCAACGCTCACATTTGGATGTTTTACGTGAGGCGATGGCAACTGATAGTTTTGAAGACGCTGGCATTTATATCGGGACGAATACAGGCCAGTTGTTTTGTTCTCGCGACTCTGGAGATAGCTGGGAATTGATGGCAGATTTCCTGCCGCCGATCCACTCGGTGGAAGCGGCGGTGGTGGAGTAAAAGCGAAGTGACTGTCACCTTGAAGGTGACAGTCACTTTTTTGCGTGGATGTTTTCTGGAGTGCAGGAGCAAGCTCCTGCATAATCGACAGCAAGCTGTCGGACTCCAGAATTATCTCTTCGATTGACGGTCTTCACGCGATGGGGTTGCAGATCTTTTCCAAATTTTTCCATCATCATTTCTTCGTGGGAGTGGCTAATCTCGTGGACTTGTTCAGGTTTTACAACATTGGGATTTAGATGGAAAGTTCTATCTGCTTACCATTCACAGTGATGATCATTAGATAAGCTTACAACGGGGGCGAAAGCGGCTCTTTGGGCGTGGAGCGAAGATCGATCTCGATTGCCGCGATCAGGAATTGGATCCCCAGCAGAACCGAGAGCGTTGGAAGCATGACCGTCCCTGTCGGTGCGGGAATATCCCGCCTTGCATAGTCTATCCATTTCACGGTGCCAAAAATCAACCCAAAGAGCAGAAGTGGTAATCCCGTCAGAAGATAGATGGATGCCATTGAGAAATCATAGATCAGATTCTTGAGGAGCAGGCGGCGGAGAAATGTTTTCATCAACTTGAATGGGAATTCGAATAACACCCTGCGGATGGACAGGTTCGAGGTCTCTCTGCCATAACGTGCAGGCATTGGTATATCTTTTACCACAGCCCCAAGTAAATATAAATTAGCGAGCATGGATGTCTCGAAGAAATAAGTGCGGTCAATTTGGTCGAGCGGGAGTAGGGTAAGCACATTCGAACGGATCGCAACATATCCATTGGTCGGGTCGAAGAGATTCCAGTACCCTGTGGCGGCTTTTGTGAGAAAGCCTAAACCCATATTCCCAGCTCGCCGAATGATCGGCATTTTTTGAAGGGCTTGAAAATCCCGAAAGCGGTTTCCCTTTGTATAATCAGCCTGACCTTCGATCAAGGGTGTTAATAGATCGGGCAGGTGAGCCACGTCCATCTGACCGTCGCCATCCACCTTGACAACGATCTGGGCTCCAAGTTCAAGCGCTTTTTGAAAGCCGGACTTCATTGCGCCGCCTACACCTTGATTTCGTTCATGCCTGATCAGGATGATGCGGCGGTCTCTTTTTGCGGACTTCAGAACAATTTCCGCAGTCCGATCGGGAGACGCGTCGTCCACGATAATGATATGCTTCAAGTAACGAGGCAGGCTCGCAATGACCGTGTCGATCTCGTGCTCCACTCGATAACAAGGGATCACGGCGACAATATTATACTTTTTCAAATCAGTGACCGGAGATTTCATAGACCCTGCATTTTGTGTGGTACTCTGTCATACAGAGAGACGATGGTATCGCGGACTGGCTACCTATTTTCCAAATCGCGCCTTCGACAAGTTTAATACGAATCACACGATATGGATAGCGCCCGCCGTCACACGATTCCCGATGCCCAATGTACCGATTCCCGACTATCTCTTCAACTGCCGATACTTCACGCGATGCGGCTGTAAATCCTTGCCGAACTTTTCCATCATCATTTCTTCGTAATCAGATCAGTCCCGCGAGTACGCGGGATGGACTCGCCTTCGAAGGCGTGATGTGGGTTTGGATTTTTACTTCAATGTAATGGGGGTCATTTTCGTGATGCAAAGGCGTGTTTGTATTTGATCAATAAATTATCGAGCGCTTCACGCAGAAGGACAGCTTCACCCACGCCCTGTTCCTTTGCGAGCTCTGAGAGGCGTTCCAGTTGTGTAAGGGTATAGTGTGATGTTTTGGGCGACATTTTCTCTTCATAAGAGAGAACGATCTTGTTCCGCCCAGTCGCTTTGGCTTTATATAACGCCTGGTCCGCTTTGCGAAGAAGTTCGTTCTCGTCCTGCGCGTCAATGGGGAAGGCCGCAATCCCGCCGCTGATGGTTAATTGAGCATTAACCTTTTTCTTCCCATCAGAAAGGCTTTTCAGTTGGGCGATTTCCGCGCGGGTGCTTTCGATGAGCAGGAAAGCCTGCTCGCGTTCCATATCCGGAAAGATCAGGGTGTATTCTTCGCCTCCATAACGGCATACGATTGCCTTGTCTCCTGCTTTGCGCTGAACGATATCCCCGATGGCTTTGATGACCACGTCTCCCGCTTCGTGTCCCATTCCATCGTTCAGACGTTTGAAATGGTCTATGTCGAGAAATGCCAGAGAGAGTGGGCGGTCTGTTTGCTGGGCATGTAACACTGCCGCTTTCAGTTTTTCTTCAAAGCCTTTGCGATTAATCAGCCCCGTTAATTGATCGAGAAGTGAGTTATCGGTTGACATTATGGCTCCTTTTGTCTTATATTTCTGTCATATGTCTACATAATATATCAACATATTATTTAAGTCAATACCCAATTCAATAAAAAACCGCCCTTTCGGACAGTTCTCTCGTGACTTTGCGGAGGGATACCTCAACGTTTCAACTGCCGATACTTCACCCTATGCGGCTGTAAATCCTTGCCGAACTTTTCCATCATCATCGTTTCGTAATCGGACCAGTCCCGCGAGTACGCAGGATGGGCTCGCCTTTGAAGGCGATGATGTGGGTTTGGATTTTTACTTCAATGTAATGGGGGTCATTTTCGTGATGCAAAGGCGTGTTTGTATTTGATCAATAAATTATCGAGCGCTTCACGCAGAAGGACAGCTTCACCCACGCCCTGTTCCTTTGCGAGCTCTGAGAGGCGTTCCAGTTGTGTAAGGGTATAGTGTGACGTTTTGGGTGACATCTTTTCTTCATAAGAGAGAACGATCTTGTTCCGCCCAGTCGCTTTGGCTTTATACAACGCCTGGTCCGCTTTGCGAAGAAGTTCGTTCTCGTCCTGCGCATCCGCTTCGGGTCGTCCGCCCAGCACGATAGAGGAAGCATTCCGCTCGGAAGGCGGCGAGGACATAAATGCCGTCCCGGAGAAAATGGTCAAGGTCTGGAACATCACGCCCAGGCGGAGTCAGGAGCCGAGTGTCCTCTATGCGGGAGCCCAGCCGGCGTCGTTGTTCATCTCGAAAGACCGCGGCGAGACGTGGGACTTGAACGAGCATTTATTCGACCATCCACAGCGCGGCAAATGGAATCCCGGCAACGGCGGTTTGTGCCTGCACACCATCCTGCTCGATCCCGCGGATGAAAAGCGGATGTACATCGCGGTCTCGGCGGCGGGTTGTTACCGCACCGACGACAGCGGCGTGACGTGGACGCCGCAGAATAAAAACGTGCGCGCCGATTTCATGCCGGATAAATTCCCCGAGTTCGGTCAGTGCGTGCATAAGATGGCGATGCACCCCGCAACACCGAACGTCCTTTATCAACAAAACCATTGCGGCATCTATCGCAGTGACAATTTCGGCGGGGATTGGGTTGACATCGGCGAAGGGAAACTGCCCTCACGCTTCGGATTCCCCATTGCGGTTCATCCCGCGGACCCGAAGACAGTGTACGTCGTGCTCGAAGAAAGCGACGAGTTCCGCATGAGCGTGGAAGGCAAGTTCGCCGTCTGGCGGAGCCGCGACGCGGGCAATTCGTGGAAGAAGACATCCGCCGGTCTGCCCGAGCGCGCGCACCTGGACGTATTGCGCGAAGCGATGGCGACCGACTCCTTCGGGGATGCCGGTATTTACATCGGGACGAACACCGGTCAGTTGTTTTATTCCCGCAACTCCGGCGACAGTTGGGACCTGATGGCGGATTACCTGCCGCCCATCCAATCGGTGGAAGCGGCGGTAGTGGAAACGTAAGAGAATCTTCTATCCGGCGTCCGGTTTTCCCGGCAGGGTGAAGTAAAACGCGGAGCCTTTCCCCGGTTCGCTCTCGACCCAGATCCGGCCGCCGTGGAATTCGATGATCCGCTTCACCAGCGCGAGCCCGACCCCCGTGCCTTCGCTGGAGGCATCCAGTTTGTTGAAGAGTTCGAAGATGCGGTTGTGATGTTCGGGCGCGATGCCGATCCCGTTATCTTTGACGAAATACACGGGTCGTCCGCCTTCCAATCCGCGCTGACCGATCTCGATGGCGGGATCTGGCTGGCTTCCCAGGTATTTGGCGGCGTTATCAATCAGGTTTTGCAGGACTTCCACAAGGCGCGGATGATCCCCATAAACGTCCGGCAGGTCCGGCTGGACGACGATCTTTGCCCTGCTGGATTCGAGCCTGCCATGCACCGCCTCCATCGCCTCGTGCACGAGGTCATCGAACGGGATCGTGACCGGTGGATTCGCGATCCGCCCGACGCGGGAAAGTTCGAGAAGTTCCATGAGCAGTCTCTGCATCTTCTCGACGGCGGCCTGCACCCGGTTCATGTCCGTCCTGAAGCGTTCCATGTTCCCCGAAACGACATCCTGTTCCATGTAGCGCAGGAAACCGGCAATGGTGACCAGCGGGGATTTGAGATCGTGCGAGACCGTGTAGGTAAAGCGTTCCAGTTCGGTGTTCCTTTCCGATAGCTCCTCGATCAGATTCTCGCGGTCCTCCTCCGCTTTCCTGCGTTCCCCCAATTCGTTCTTCAAGCGCTCCAGCAGGGACGATTTTTCGATGGTGATGACAACCTGCGCCGCGATGGTTTCCAGGAGGCGGATCTGATCGGGGGAATACGCCGCGGGCTCGAGGGATTGCACCGACATGACCCCGATCACCCGTTCCGGCAACATCAGCGGAATGCCGAGATAAGACCGGATGGGCGCAGACACGATCCATACAATGTGATGTTCGCGCCGGGTCTGCGGATCAGCCACATCGGTAAGATACAGGGTCTTCCGGTTTGAGATGACCTCCCAGGTCAAGCCGGGGCTCTCGCGCAGGCTGCGCGGCGGCGGCTGGAAATCCGCGCCCAAATTCAGGAAGAGCGAATAGGAAAGGATGTCCGTCTCTTCGTCGTACAGCCCGATATGGAAGGCGTCCACGGTCATAATCTGTTTGAGTTCGCTCAAAAAGGCGCGCAACGCCTGGTATAAGTTTTCCCCGCCTGCCAGCGCCGTGCCCAGGCGATACAGCAACGCCATTTCCTCGGCGCGGCGGCTTAGGTCCGCTTCGATCTGGATGCGTTCGCCCAGTTCAGCCTTCAACATGTCATCCTTCACCTGCCGCTCGATGGCGGCTCCCAGCACGCCCGCCGCCACCTTGATGACATCCACTTCCATGGGTTCCCACTCGCGTTCGTGATCAGCATCGTCGAAGCCGAGCGTGCCCCAATGCCTTCCGTTGACGATGACCCGGATTTCGAGAAGTGCCTTCACGGTGATGGAGCGCAGATATTCCTTCTCCTCTTCGGTAAAAAAGGAAGCGCTTCCCACCAGCGGTTCGCCGCTGTCGAGAATATCGTAGAGGCGGTCGAACCCCGTGGCGCGCGGCGGCATGTTTTGAAATTCCGCCGAGTCCAGGTCGGATACCCGCCCGGGCGCCGTCCATTCGTATTTCATCGAGTTGAGGAGTTTACCTTCCGAGCCCGGATGTCTTTCGAATAGATAAGCGTGGGAAGCGTTGAACTCCGTCCCCAGCCTTTCCAAAACGACGTTTATTCTTTCCCTCCAGTCCGCAGACGCCAAAAACTGTTCGGCGGAGAAGGTGACCGCCTCCAGCATGGACTCGCGCTTGCGCAAGTTGACCTCGATGGTCTTTCTCTCCGTTATATCCTGCAAGATCCCGACCACGCCGATCCGCGCGCCCTTGTTGTCAACGATTTGGATGCATGAATCGGCGACCCAGCGTTCGCGCCCGTGCCGGTCGAGGATGCGGTAATCGCATTCCCAGTGATGAAGACGCCCCTCCTCGGTCAGTCGGTCCGTCTCCGCGTAGGTCAGATGCGCCATGCTTCCGCGCGGAAATCCCTCCAAAAATAATCGGTCCCAGATCTGCGGCGTGATTTCAGCGGCGGAATAGCCGGTCATACTGGCGATCCCCTCCCCCATGAACGTGTACCGACGTTCGATGTAGTCGCGGTAATAGGGGATCGCTCCCGCCGCTTCGATGGCTTGACGATAGTTGCGCTCCGACACCTGGACGGCTGAATCGGATTTCTCGCGCTGGATCGCCGCGCCGAGGATTCCCGCCGCGATCTTGAGCGCGTCCATTTCCGGCGTTCGCCACTGCCGTTCCTTCTCGAAATCGTCGAAACCGATCGCGCCCCATTCCCTGGCACTGACAAAGACCGGCACTTCCAGGATCGCCTTCACGCCCTGTTCCGCGAAGATCGCCTTCTCGATCGGATTGAACGTGGATAAGGTTCCGACGCGAATCTCCCCCCGGCTCAACAATTTGACCTGTTCTTCGAATCCCTCCTGATGGATTGGGGAATTCTGATAAACCGGCAGGTCCAGGTCGCTGGGAAAGCCTTCTTTTGTCCATTCGAAGCGCATGGAAGTGACCGGCTCGCCCTGCGGGCTGAGGTGGTCTTCGAAGATATAGGCATGGGTCACGTTGAGGGCTTTTCCAAGGTGTTCGAGGACGTCATCAATATGAGAGCGCCAGTCGGGCGATTTCAGGAATTCCTCCCCGAAGTAGGACACCGCTTTGAGGACCGCCTCCTGTTGCCGCAAACTTTCCTCCAGCTTGTTTCTCTCCTCGATCTCGGCGTTGAGACGGTGAAATCCTTTGAACAGCGAGTCGGTCAGGCGATATGCCATGATGGCGGTGACGATAACGATCAGGGACGCAGAAAGGAAATCGCCGGGAACGCTTCGCTCCAGAACCCCGACCGTGTACCAGCCGTTGAGTTCTCCAAACACAAGCCAGCCGAGGCAAAGCACGGTCAGGGTCGTCAGGAGGAACATGACGCGCCTGTTTACGACCAGGCTTCCGATGATCAGAACGACCGGAAAAGCAATGTTATTGATGCTGTGGATGCCCAGTCCCATCGTGGAAAGAAGCGTGTTCAACAGGATGAAAAAGACAGCCAGGGAACCGGCGGCGGCTTCGAACCGCTTCGCCCGCATAAGACGCCACGAAAGGAGCGCCGGAAAGAGCCCAAGCCCGAGGAGCAGGGCGGCGGTCATATTGTTCGTCGTGAGGACGATGAATATGCCTGCGACGATACCGACCACCGTCAGGGCGATGAATAGGGAAAAGAGTCTTGAGATATTTTGGACGTCCCCATAGATCTTATCCAGCGTTATATCCCCGCCCATCTGATCGAAAGGTCTGTCGTTCATGGTGAAAATCCTTTTTCGAATCGGCAACCCAAACGGAGAGCGCCGACGTGATTTTACCCCGCCTTGCCGCGCCTTTTAATTGCTCCCTTCGCCGGAGACGGCGAAGGGTTCGACAGACTCCTTTATCGAACGTTTCCCACGCCTTTACTCAATCTTTACAATCCCGGCGTATGATGAAGATCGAAAAAAGGAGATATCAAAATGAAAAACAACTGGTTATGGATCGTCGGCACAGTGGTCCTGCTGGCGCTTCTCTTCGCCCTGCCCTTCGCCTTCCGCTCGAATTCCGGCGGCTACGGCATGATGAATGGCGGCATGATGGGCGGCTTTTCCCCCTTTGGCGGACTCTGGATGGGACTCGGGATGTTGTTGATTTGGATCGTCCCCCTCGGATTGCTCTTCCTGGTCATCTGGGGAGCGGTCAGCCTGGCGATCAAGCCGAACCTGCCCGCTCCAACGCGGTCCTGCCCTAACTGCGGCAAGCCGGTGCAGAACGATTGGAAGAACTGCCCGCACTGCGGAACGGCGTTGTAGACGGTATCGCTCCTGTGAGGTCACAGACCTCACAGGATCATTTGATCTGGAAACTCATCGCATCCGAGTAGGGACCGGCATTGCCGTCGCCATCCACGGCGCGCACCTGCCAGGTGTACGAAGAACTGCAACTGACGAAGAACTCGACCTTGGTGTTATTGGCGCTCCCGCTTTGCGTCCCGCCGGGACCGGTCACCTGCCACTCGTAATGGTCAATCCCGTTCGGGTGGCTGACCGCGCTCCATTCAAGGAATACGGATGAACGGCAGGTCAACTCTCCGCTGGGAGCGATTGGCGCGGGCGCGGAAAGAGGCGTGACTTCCGGGGTGAAAGTCGGCGTGGGCGGCGGAGCGATCACCGGCACCCGGCTGGTATCCCCGCTGACGGAAACGGTTCCATCCCAAATCCAGCAGGTCGCGCCCGATTTGGTTTGGATCACCCACCAGGTCGTCTCTGCGTTGCGGCCCACAATCGGCGCGGATTCCCCGTTCAGCAAAGAGCCGGTGATGTTGTACGCGCTTCCGGGACCGAAGCGGCAATTGGCGTCCTGAAACGCCGTCACGGTTGGGGGCGCCGGCGTTGACGTGAATGTTGCCGTGAACGTTGGCGTGGGCGTAAAAGTGGACGTGGGCGGCGTTGTGGCGATGGGCGGAACCGTGACAGTGGTTGGGGGCGCCGGCGTTGACGTGAATGTTGCCGTGAACGTTGGCGTGGGCGTAAAAGTGGACGTGGGCGGCGTTGTGGCGATGGGCGGAACCGTGACAGTGGTTGGCGGCGCAAGCGGCTCGGTGACTCCGCCGACTTGGATCGTCACGCTTTGTGATTGGACCTTCGCGCCGGAGGTCGTGGTCATTTGAGTCTGCAACGTGTACGTCCCGGCTTGTTCGGGCTTCCAGGGCTGTAACAAATTCCCCTGATGCACAACCGGCGACGGCGAGTCGCTGCGGACAATCTCTCCGTTGACAAGCAGGTCAACCTGCGCGGCTCCGTCCGATGAAACGATTTGCGAACGCGCCTGCACCATATCGCCGACTTGATAGGTCGCGCCGTCCACAGGCTCGGAAAGAATCAGGCTCGAACCTTCGGCGGACGAGGGCAACGTACAGCCAGCCAGTAAAGCCGTCAACAAAAAAGCGAGGAGAAGCGGTTTGTATTTCATCTTCATCTCCTCAATTCGCTTCGCCGACCACGTTCCAGGGAGCGTTGCACTCCGGCGTTTGAATCGTGATCGGGGACGCGCCGAAACTGTGACCGTCCGCGTCGAAGGCGATCATGCGATAGGTGACCGAGTAACTGCAAACCCGCCGGATGGAACCGTCGGCGAGGCGATGCTCCGCCATGTAGGGGCTGGTATCCACGAAGCGGGTATCGCCCAACTCGACCAGGAATCGCTCGGTATCCAACGCGCCGACCACGCGCTCGACGTAGATGCGCGCGGCTTGGGCGTAAAACTCGTTGTCCGCGTCCGGTCCTTCGTAGGGCGCCCACTCCACGATCACACAGCGCGGAGCGCCGCCGGGGCAGTTATTCGTCGCCGTGACCCGCAGAATATCCGGCGGGGGCGGGGGCGCCTTCGGCATGGTCAAGGTAAAGTTCCGCCCGCTTTGCGCTTCGACGTTGTTCACGAACAAAGCGAGGCGATAAATGTATGTGGCGCCTCCCGTGTCGGCGTCGTGATCTACGCCCTCATAATTCAAGCCTTGCGCTTGAATCTGCGCGTTGATTGGGATGATTTCCACCAACTCCCAAAACGGATTGCACGGCGGACCGTCGCAGTCGTTATCTCCCTGCCGCTGGCTGAGAATCCTCAACTCGACCCGCTCCCCCTGGGGCCAGTTGAAGCCCGCAGGGATTTGCATGAAGATACGCGCCGCCAGCAAGCCATCGTGGATCCAAAAATGTTGTGTTCTCAGGCTGATCTCGCCCAACCCTCCCGGCGGGCAGGGCAGTTCCGGCGCGGGGGTATGCGCGCGCAGCAACCATCCCGGCGAAACGAGCCCGAAGTCGGCGTCCGCGGCGATGCCGGTCAGCATGTATTCGTAGCGATTGCCGCATTTCAAGTTATTGTCGGCAGCCGAGTATTCGCCCCCCGCCTGCAAAACCTGCGCGGAAAGGTTTTCCCGGTAAAGGATTTCGGATTGTTGCGTATCCAAATCAAAGCGCGCGAGAGTGAACGTAACGCCTTCGGGCGGCAGGTCGGGCGGCCAGATGTTCCCTCCGTTCAGGTTCCATGATATGCGCGCGCCGTTCCCGGCTCTCTCACTTCGTAAATTGACATCGCCCATCGCGCCGGGGAAGCAGGGCGGTGTGGAAACATCCGTCTCCGCGCTTCCCAATGTGGCGCGGCTCGAATACCCGTTGGCGCTTTCAACCATGCGGACAACGCTCACCCGGTAATGATAAGGTGTGTCGCATGTCACGTCATCGTCCAGCCAGGTAAAGGTCTCTCCTGCGGCGATACGGACGCGCGCGCGATCCACCCATTCGGGGACGCGCAATTGGATACTGGGAATGTTTGTATTCGGCAGTTCCTTGCTGACGAGCGGCATAAGGAATTCATCCGCCCCTTCGGTTCGCAGGTCGCAATCCACCGTCAATGTGTGACGGATGCCGTCAACGAACGGCTCGACAAAATACGTCAGGCACTGACCGCTTGCCTGCGCGTCCACGCCGTTCCCCGGCAATTGACGCCAAAGGTCGCCCAGGTCGAAGCCGGGTTCAAGTTCGACATTGACGTTGATATCGTCCCAGTGATCGGCAAACCAATCGGAGAGCGCCCAGCCATCCAGCGCATCATCGGCGACGGCGGGCGGCAGGGCGTCATGCTCCAGCACCTGCACAACCCGCACGGACGGCAGCGAAGCCTGTCCGCTTAAATCGAAAGCCTGGGCGCTGAAGATCCACTCACCCGGAGTCAGAGCCGCGTCGTGTTGAATCTGGCAAGCCATCGCCCCGCCGCAAATCACGCTGACCTCACCGACATCCGCGCCCTGCCAGTTCAAAACCAACCTTTGCAACCCCAGGTCGTCCGTCCCTTCGGCAAAACCGGAAAGCGACACAACCCCGTCCGCGTTGACGCTCGAAGCCATCCTGAAACTGACGATCTCCGGCGGGTTATCTTGCGGCGGCGGAGGCAGCTCAGGCAGGTTCTCCCCGGCGGGAGGCGCTTGATCCCCCGGTTGATTTTGGTTTGGTTGATCCTGATTGGGTTGATTCGGATCCTGCGGCGCGACGGGCGGATTGACATCTCCAGGCGGATTCCCCGCCCCATCATCGCCTCCCTCCGGGACTTGGGGCTGGTCCTCACCATTGGGCATTGCCTCACCCCCGGGGATTCCACTTCCAAGATCGGCAGTGACTCCAACACGCACACTGACCTCGGGGCTGGCGCGACCCGCCATGTCATACGCCACAACTGAAAGCGTATGCCATCCCGGGCGGACTCCAAACCAGATGAAAACCGGCGTATCGAATTTTATTTCCGCCGATGTTGGAACATACTGTTGTGCGACCTGCCCATCCACCAGAAAATCCACGCGCGACAAACCGCCATCCGCAATTGCCTCTGCCGCCAGAGCGATGCCCTGACCGGACGCGACAAGCGAGCCGTCGGCGGGTTGTGCGATCCGAATCACCGGCGGAGGGCTGGCAACATCAAACGGCATTCCCATGCCCGTGGAATACATCCATATCCCCGCCGCAATTGCGAGCAGGCAGATGAGCAGGGCAAGTATAAGAACGAACGACCTGATGAGTTTCGGGTTCATCAGCGATTCCTTTTTGGTTCGATCCTTTTCCAGGTTGAAGCGGGAGAAAACGGGCGAACGACTTGTCGAATATCCATTTCTGAAATTGACGATGAGTCATTATACCTTTCCCATCCCCGCGCCGGCTTGAAATCAATTGACAGTTATGTAAGGGATCGCTTTCAAGGGGCGCGCCGCCTCGCTGCCCGAATTTCCCCATCATTACAGTTTCGTGACCGGGCCGGTTGCCAGCCATGTCATTGCGAGGGCGCACTTGCTCTTCGCCTGAAGCAATCTCCTACACAATCAAGGGATTGCTTCGCCGCCAAAGAGCAAGAGCGGCGGCTCGCAATGACGGAATGATGGTTATCTCTTCAGCGTCCTGTATTTCACCCGATGCGGAGCCAAATCCTTCCCGAATTTCTCCTTCATCATCGTTTCGTAATCGGACCAATTGCCGGTGTACATTTTGGCTTGCGAATCCCCTTCGCAGACGATGAGGCGGGCGCTGATGCGGTCGAGTCCGCGATAAAGATCGCATGTACAAAAACACTCACTTTATGTATAATATAAGTATGGTTGTAAAAAACAAATCACGCCACTTGGAAAGGCTGAGGAATGCAATAAAAAACCAGAACGGAATCCTTTTGACATCCGACCTGGCTCAATTTCACATTCCCAGAGTCTACCTGTCGCTCCTGGAACAGAGCGGGGAGATCGAACGGGTATCCAGGGGAGTGTATAAAACGCCGTCCACGATGGAAGATGAAATGCTCATTTTCCAATCCAAATACAAATCATCTGTTTTCTCGCACGAAACCGCCCTCTTCCTGCATGATCTGACGGACAGGACGCCGCTGCGGTATTCGGTCACTGTGCCGAGCGGATACCATTCGTCTTTGCTGAACGAGAGCGGACATAAAATTTATTATGTCAATCGAAAACTACTTGATCTTGGAGTCGCTGCAATGCAATCGCCGCACGGAAATGAAATTCGAGTCACGAATCTCGAACGGACAATCTGCGACATCCTGCGAAGCAGGAATCAAATGGACGTTCAATATGTGAACAACGCCCTGAAACGATATGCGGCGGGAAAAGACAAAAACATCAATTTGCTCTACGAATATGCAAAGAGATTCCATATCCAGAAAATCGTCAGGCAATATATCGAGGTTCTTTTATGAGCAAAGCCATGCAGTTCAAGGCGCGGATAAAAAATTTGGCTTTGAAGAATCACGTATCTGCCCAATCGGTCTTGCAAAATTTCATGCTGGAGCGTTTGCTCGAAAGAATCTCTCAATCACGATACAAAGACAAGTTTGTTCTCAAAGGCGGGATGTTGATCGCTTCGCTGGTGGGAATTGACAGCCGTACCACCATGGACATGGACGCGACCGTTTTGGGCTTCCCTCTTTCAGAAGAATCATTGCGCTCCGCCTTATTGGATATTTGTTCCATGCAGTTAAGTGATGATACAACTTTTACGCTGGACACCATCGAACCCATTCGAGATGACGATGAGTATGGCGGCTTTCGGGCGGCGATCATTGCAAGGTACGAGTCAATCAATACACCCTTGAAATTCGACATTACGACAGGCGATGTGATGACCCCAGGCGCAGTTCGATATGCCTTTCAGTCAAGTTTTGAAGACAGGGTTATCGGGATTTGGGCGTATAACATTGAAACAATGCTGGCGGAGAAGGTGGAAACGATTTTACGCAGGGGCGTTCTCAATACCCGCTTGAGGGATTTTTACGATGTGTATATCATCGCGGAGAGGCAAAAGATAAACAGAAAGTTATTTGCGGCGGCTTTGAATGCCACAGCGCAACACAGAGGCTCGCTTGTGGCGTTGGAAGATAAGGAAAACATCATGGCGGCAATTCGAGAGGATGAAATCATGCTTCAACGCTGGCGGTTGTATTCGGGGGAAAATTTTTACGCGAGGGATATCGAGTTTGGGGAGATCATGGATGTGTTGAAAAAACTTATTTGATGTCATTGCGAGCGCTTGTTGCGACACTTGCACCTGCGCCGCAAGTGCAGGTGAGCAATCCCCAGTGGCGGGGAGATTGCTTCGACGGACGAACGCCGTCTCGCAATGACACGAGTTTTGTTATCTCTTCAACGTGCGGTATTTGACTCAATGCGGAGTCAAATCCTTGCCAAACTTCTCTTCCATCATGGATTCGTAATCGGACCCGTTGCCGATGTGTGTACCGCGACATTTTGCATCTTAGCTAAATAATCTAGCATTCCCTAATTGCGTTTTTTTAACGCGAATGACACGAATTGAGCGAATTACGCGAAAATTCGTGTCATTCGCACATTCGCGTAATTCGCATTAAGGTTTTCTTATTGCTCGGTTTAATTGTTAATCTGCAACATGTCGCCTTTGCAGTTGCGAGATAAATCTCGCGTTACCGTTTCATTGTTCGGTATTTGACTCTGTGCGGAGTTAAATCTTTCCCGAATTTCTCCTGCATCATCGTTTTGTAATCGGACCAGTTGCCGACGTTCATTACGAATTAGAACCCGTTATCCACAAAGAGACCCGTGAGGGCGAAGAGATTGAGCGCCATGTGAGCGAATGCCGCGGCGCGGAAGTTGCCCGTCGAGCGCGTGACCCATGCCCAGAGCAATCCCAGCACATACGCGCCGCCAACGAGTGGAAGGACACCGCCGTTGTAATGCACGCCTTTGGCAAACCAGACCGCGAAATGCCATAGACCGAACAACAACGTGGATAGAAAGAAACCAATCCATCTGTTATCGCGATATTCGAGGAGGTACAAGCCGCGCCAATAGAATTCTTCAATTGGACCGTTCACGACGGACGTGAAGACAGCCAATGCCAAAGTTGCGAGAGTCAGATTGGCGAGGGGATATAGGAAAGAAATGAAGAGGGTGGGAATGACGGGAATGAACGCCGCCAGAAAAATCCATTTGGCATATTTATTCTCGCTTTGTCCATTCCATGCGCTTTTGAAATAAGTCCAGTCGAAGCCAGCCATGAGCCAGGCAGTGAAGAGACAATAAGTCCAGTAGCCGACCAGTCCGATGATGTACCCCCATTTGGCGCCGAGGTAGGTGGATGTGATCTGGAACCAGATCAACATGATCGGCAGGAGAAGAAATGAGGAAATCAGGAGGGTGCGTTTTTTGGTGAGCATGATGATTTTTCGTCATTGCGAGTCTTCGAGAAGCAATCCCTTCATCGAGTCGGGGATTGCTTCGTCGGGGAGAGCGCCCTCCTCGCAACACCGCACCTGCGGTTGGTGCAGGTGTGACGGGGTAGGTTTTATCTCTTCAACGTTCTATATTTCACTCGATGCGGGGTGAGGTCTTTCCCAAATTTTTCTTCCATCATGGTTTCGTAATCGGACCAGTTACCGATGTACATTTTCGCAACCGAATCACCCTCAAACACGATGAGGTGGGTGCAGATGCGGTCGAGGAACCAGCGGTCGTGGCTGACGACGAGGGCGACGCCTGCAAATTCTTCGATGGCTTCTTCGAGGGCGCGCAGGGTGTTGACGTCGAGGTCGTTGGTGGGTTCGTCGAGCAGGATGACGTTGGCGCCTTCGGTGAGGGTCTTGGCGAGATGCACGCGGTTGCGCTCGCCGCCTGAGAGGATGCCAACCTTCTTCTGCTGGTCGGAGCCTTGGAAGTTGAACGAGGCGCAGTAGGCGCGGGCGTTGATTTTTCTCTTACCCAATTCGAGGAAGTCGGCGCCTTGCGAGATTTCTTCGTAGACGGTCTTCTCGGGGTCGAGGGTGCGGTTCTGGTCCACGTACGAGAGTTTGACGGTCTCGCCGATCTTGACCGTGCCGCTGTCGGGTTTTTCTTGTCCTGTGATCATCTTGAGCAGGGTGGTCTTGCCTGCGCCGTTGGGACCCACTATCCCGACGATAGAGCCTGGGGGAACAGAAGCAGAAAACTCGTCAAGAATGAGGCGGTCGCCCCCGTCACCATTGCTGACGGGGCTGGCGTAAGACTTGGTGACTTTGTCAAATTCAAAAACGACGTCACCGAGGCGCGGTCCAGGCGGGATGTAAATTTCCAGTTCTTCACGGCGGGCTTCGGCTTCTTGACTCAATAATTTTTCGTAGGCAGTGACGCGGGCTTGTCCTTTGGATTGACGCGCCTTGGGCGACATGCGAATCCATTCGAGTTCGCGTTCCAGTGTTTTTTGTCGTTTGGATTCGGATTTTTCTTCCAACGCGAGGCGTTGCTGTTTTTGTTCGAGCCAGGAGGAGTAGTTGCCCTTGTAGGGGATGCCGTAGCCGCGGTCGAGTTCGAGGATCCAGCCTGCAACGTTGTCGAGGAAGTAGCGGTCGTGGGTGACGGCGATAACGGTGCCTTTGTAGTCGCGCAGGTGATGTTCGAGCCACGCCACGGACTCGGCGTCGAGGTGGTTGGTGGGTTCGTCGAGCAGGAGAATGTCGGGTTCGGTGAGCAGGAGTCGGGTAAGCGCGACGCGGCGCTTTTCTCCACCAGAGCAGACGTTGATGGGCGTATCCGACGGCGGACAGCGCAGGGCGTCCATGGCGAGTTCGAGGCGGCTTTCGAGGTTCCAGGCGTCGTGCTTGTCGAGTCCCTCCTGCAGTTTGGCTTGCTCGGCGACGAGGGCGTCGACATCGTACCCGAAGGGTAAGTCGGCGTCGGGTTCGGCGAACTTGGCGTTGACCTCATCGAAGCGCGCCAGCATTTCGACGATGGGCGCGACCGCCTCTTTGACGACTTCCATCACGGTCTTGCTTTCGTCGAGTACCGGTTCCTGCTCGAGCAAGCCGACGGTGTAGCCTTTGGACGCTGCGCGGGAGATCTCGCCGATGTAGTCTTTGTCCACGCCTGCCATGATGCGCAGCAAGGTGGATTTGCCCGCGCCGTTGAGACCGAGCACGCCGATCTTGGCGCCGAGGTAGAAGCCGAGCGAGATGTCGCGCAGAATTTGTTTGTTCGGTGGGACGATCTTGCCGACCCGATTCATTGAGTAAATAACTTGTGTGGTTTCGTTTGACATGGTGGCGGTATTTTACCCGATGATTGTTTTTAGGATGAAAAACCCTGCCTCATTCGACGGGGGAAGTTGATTCTGTTTCGAGGGGCGGGTGCAGTCTGGTAGCAAGCTACCATAAAACCGTTTGCCTAATAAGGTAAAATATGGGAAAGCCATGAAAAGTAACTCGAAGCCTAAAGTTATCGATTTGTACGCTGGCGTAGGCGGGTTGAGCCTGGGCGCAATTCGCGCTGGTTTCGACTTGGCACTTGCAGTAGAGTGGGACAAACACGCCATGAAGGCTCATGAAATCAACTTTCCGAAATACAAGCATTTGAATACCGACATTGCAAAATTGAGCGGTAAAAAATTAATGAAGGAGGCGGGATTAGCCGAAGGAGAGTTGGACGGCTTAATCGGCGGTCCTCCGTGTCAAGGATTTAGCGTCATCGGAAGTCGAAATCATCTCGACCCAAGAAACGATTTATTCGTAAAGTTTTTCAAACTTGTCAAAGAATGCAAACCTAGATTTTTTGTCGCTGAAAACGTGCTCGGTATTTTAGGCGAACAATACGACGCGATACGTAAGAGTGCGCTAAAGCAAGTGAAAGACGACTACGAAGTTCTCGACCCAATTAAATTCAAGGCTTCGGATTTCGGCGCTCCGACAAGCCGTGAGCGTGTTTTCTTTATTGGTTATCGCCGCGACAGCATATCCGAATTGACGAAAGAAGGCTTTGAAAAACAGAAAGTTGCTGAAGTTACTACGGTTGCTAAGGCTCTTCAAGGACTGCCGACACGAATTAATAGTGAGTGGCTCAGTGAAGAGGATAGTTGGCGACTTGTAAAGCCTTTATCGAATCCTTACTTCAAAAAGTATGTAGATGGAAATATTCCCGAAGGTATGGGAGACGAAGAAGCCGTCCGAAAATACAAAGAAGAAGGTTTGATTTCTGGTAATTTCGGTACACGTCACTCTACCGAAGTTTACAAACGATACAAGGCATTGAAGCCTGGACAAACCGATTCTGTATCAAGGTCTGTCAGATTGATACCGAACGGACTGTGCCCGACTCTTCGGGCGGGAACTGGCACAGACAAAGGAAGTTATCAAGCGGTTCGCCCGATTCATCCAATAGCACATCGAGTTATTACTCCAAGAGAAGCAGCTAGATTACAAGGCTTTCCAGACTGGTTTCAATTTGCGCCATCGAAATGGCATAGCTTTAGACAAATCGGGAATAGTGTAAGTCCGATATTGGCTGAGGCAATACTTCGAGTGATTATAAAGAAAATCCCATAAACCGATTCTTGCAATCAAGTTTCTAGGAGGCTAAATGAGTGCTTCAGCTTATCCGAGCAAAACGTTCTTTGTCTCTATGCTTACGAGAGATATTGAACTAAAGGATGCGATTTTAGATCTGCTAGATAATTGCGTTGATGGAATTTTGCGCCATCAACGAATTCATCCGCCAAAGAATAAACAAAAGCCTTACGAAAGTTTTTGGGCGAAAATTACGATTACGGACAAGATTTTTTCTATTGAGGATAATTGCGGTGGCATTCCTAAAAGCATTGCAGAAGAAAGCGCCTTCCGACTTGGGAGAGCGGACTTAAGGCAAGACAAAGACATCCCAACCGTAGGTATGTATGGAATTGGGATGAAACGTGCCATATTTAAAATGGGGACAAAAGCTCGAGTTACATCAAGACATAAACCATATTCATATTATGTTGATATTCTTCCATCTTGGTTATCCAATGATGAAGATTGGGAGTTGCCTCTAACCGATACACAAGACGGTTTGGAAAGCGACGGAACGCGTATCGTAGTGAACGAATTGCATGAAAACATTTCAAGGCAGTTTGTTGGTAAGAATTTCGAGAAGGAATTGCGAGAAGACATCGGTCGTTTTTTCGCAGTCATTCTGATGAAAGGATTTACGGTTTTTCTGAACGGCACAGAAGTCTCTTTGTCCGATTTCCGATTGCTCTTCCATAAGGATTTTGATTTACCCAATCAAATTCAGCCTTATGTTTACAAGGCGAAAATCAAGGATGTTTCTATAGAAATGGTGGTTGGTTTTTATCGGGAATTGGCTTCAACGAATGAAATTGAGAAAGAAGAGGAAGAGGAAAAAGATAAGCCCACTCGAAAAAGCGAAAATGCTGGATGGACTGTAATATGCAATGATCGGGTAGTACTTTATCGAGATAAATCGAGGTTGACTGGATGGGGGATAAGAGATGTTCCCAAATACCATACTCAATTCATAGCCGTTGCGGGAGTTGTTAAATTTTCAAGCACTAACTCGCTAAGTTTGCCTTTAGGGACAACCAAGCGCAATATAGACACCAACTCCGATGTATACGAAAAAGCGTTAGATCGAATGATGGACGGATTGAAACAGTTCACAAACTTTACAAACAAATGGAAGGGCAACGAAGAAGGCACGGCTGACAATTTTAAGAAGATGGAACTTGCTGAACCGTCCGACATTGTGAAAAGTGTGAAAAAATGGAGCAAGGTTAGAGGTTCGCAAGAAGACGAGCAAAAATTTGTGCCTGACTTGCCAGAGCCTCCAAGAACTACCACTAAAAAACGAATAGCCTTCTATAAGCCATCGTCTGAAATCGAAACTCTTTCTGAGTATTTCTTTGGCGACCCAGAGGTTGCGCCATCGGAGGTTGGCGAAAGAAGTTTTGACGAGGCATTAAGTAAAGCGAGGAAAAGCAAATGAGCGGCGGTAATGTTACATATCAACTTCGCCCTAATAAGCATGTTGAAAGACTGCTATTTGTTGAACTTGTAGAAAAGATAGATGCATATAAACCGTCAACTTTTGCTTATGTATCTATGGGCGGTCCTCAACTAGAGGATCATAAGTTGTTTCATCAGGAACTTGGAATTACCAACCTTTATTCTTTCGAAGAAGACGAAATCATTTACCAAAGACAAAAATTTAATCAAAGACCGTCTTGTGTAACTTGTATACCAAGAACGATAAGCGATTTTGTCGTTGATTTTGAAAATTTTGTAGACGAAAACTCCTTAATGGATAAATGCCTTGTGATTTGGCTAGATTACGCCTCCCCAAAAAGGCGGGAACAATTAATCGAATTTGAGACTTTGCTTGATAAGCTTTCGCCTAACGATGTTGTGAAAATAACACTGAATGCCAATCCAGCAACTTTGGGCGAAGCGCAAAGGGGAGAAACTCAAGAAGATCTCCTTGCTAGGCGATTAACGAATCTTAGAGAACAAATTGGCGAGTATCTGCTACCCGACGCGACTGCTGAAGATATGATAGTAAGACGATTGCCTTCAATTCTGAGTGGAGCAATTGAAATTGCCGCCGAAAAAGGAACAAGCAAGGATCATAGAATTACCCCTGTTCTTTTGTCGCAATTCTCGTATCAGGATAGCGACCATATCATGCTAACCGCAACAATAAGATTGACAATTAAATCTGAAGAAGACGATTTCAGAAAAAACATGAAAAACAAATGGGAGTATCTTCCAGATTCTTGGCGAGATGTAAGGCACATCAATATCCCTGCTTTGTCGGCAAAAGAACGATTAGAAATTGACAGTAAACTACCCGCCGCCGATTTTGAAGCTTTGCACGAAAAATTACCTTTCAGGCTACATACTGATAATCAAAAATCGCTTGAAATGTTGCGAGAGTACGCACGTCATTACAGAAGATATCCAAGTTATTTCCAGGTGGTTTTGTAGTACGGCAATAAATTTGAGGTTGTATGACGGACACATTCTCTAAAGAAAAACGTTCTGAGATCATGTCTGCCATCCATAGCAAGAATACTCACTCTACCGAACGGCGGTTGCGAGCAGGATTAGCGTCTGCGAGAATTTCGGGTTGGAGAATGAACGCAAAAGATTTAGCGGGAAAACCCGATTTTGTCTTTGACGATAAGAAGACAGTAATCTTTGTAGACGGTTGTTTTTGGCACGGGTGTAAATGCAAAAGGTTGTCGAAAACACATAGAAGTTTTTGGAAGAACAAGATAGAAACAAATATCGCTAGAGATAAACGAGTTTCAAGGCAATTGAGAAGGCAGGGGTGGAAGGTGGTCAGAATTAAAGAACATGAGTTGAAGGCGTCGGTGTCGAAGGTGGTTGAAAAAGTTAAGCGAGTTGTCGGCGTTTAGTTACTATTATCCAAGCGCGTTGGGAAGGTATCCTCAAATTTCGTTGCATGTTCCCAGGCTCTTTCATATTGTCGCAGGTAAAGAGGATACCAGTATTTATCTTCCTCACAGAAAAGTTCAAAGAGTGGAGAATTCTTGACGCCAACCCAATAATTATAAAACTGTACTAACATGTGTCCATTCTGGCTATTTGGGTCTGAAATCGCATATCCTGTAGTGAAGACTCTATCAAGAACTTTTATTTGGATATCTCCCTTTACTGGTGGTCTCAAGTTTGTGACAAGGACTCGCAGATTACTTGTGATTCTTGTCCCAACTAGGTCAGGGTTACTAGCAAAATATTTAGCCATCTCTTGTAATGCTATGCCGTTGGGACTGAGTGCCAGGATGCGGATGTTACAACCTTGTTTTGCCTTTTCACGCAAACGATCTACTAATGATGTTATAGAGTCCAATGTAATTCCAGCAATCCAGATTTCAATACGAGCTTCGTCAATAAGGTGTTCAAGACCTTGATAGTCTCGTTTTTTGAAGAATGTATTTGATGTCGATCTTGGAATCAGAGACTTTTTGATATTCTGAATGTCTTGTTCAACGCGAGTGAGGATTTCTAATCTTTCTACAAGTGCGTCAATTGCAAGAAAAGCAAGTAGCGCCATAATAATCTGGTTCGATGTGAATGTTATACCAAATGGCTGGAGACCAAGACTGCCGATAATTGCCCCAAGGATAATAAGTAGCGGCGCAATATTTCGGAGAGAGAAAAGTCTGCGAAGGAATTCAAAGAATTTATGCATGCTACCGCCTTTTTTCAAAGAAGCTTTATTGATCTATATAGACATGAAGTAGTGTAGCAGCGAACATTTCATGATTTAGTGAAGTATAGCCGTGATTCTTGCTGAAATCAATGCAATCCAAACGGGGGAGGGAGGGGAGGGAAGCGGGGAGGGAGGGAACCCCCTCTGTCCTTCGGACATCTCCCCCAAATACGACAATGAAAATTAGGGATGAGAATTGAGCAATTGAATCGTCGGATTTGGGGGAAACTCGGCGATAAGCATGTTCCTGCAAACACGACATTATTCATCCTTCAGCCTTCATAATTCATCCTTACGCTTCGGCGGGGTTGGTCATTGAAGTAGATGGCGATGTCCACGACTTGCAGAAAGAGGAAGATGAACGGCGGGAGAGGGTGTTGACTGAAATGGGGCTGAAGATTGTCCGCTTTGGGAATGATGAGGTTGTGAGAGGACTGTCCGCGGTGGTGGGGAGGATCAAGAATTTGGTTTTGACACAGTGAGTATAGATTAGACTGTGCTATACTTTGACCAGAAAAAATAGGAGAAATCCATGGGTCAAATTTATAAGTTGCCTCTCGTTTTAGAGCCACAGCCCGAAGGCGGATATGTAGTCACCTGTCCGCTTTTGCCTGAGTTGATCACCGAGGGCGAAGATGTGCAGGATGCCTTGCATAATGCGAATGATGCGCTCGCCGCGATTGTGGACGGTTTCAGGCAGTTGAAACGTCCCCTTCCGTCCGCATTACAGCCTGCGAAGGAAGATACACCTCTTTGGGTTGAGACTGTTTTAGCCGTATGAAATATCGCGAAGCCTCGAATAAACTCAAAACGCTTGGCTGTGAGGAATTGCCGCGCCGCGGAAAAGGCTCTCATCGTGTTTGGCACAATCCAAAGAATGGAAAGATCGCTCCGTTACCCAATTGGGGCGCAAAGGATTTGAAACTCGGCACGTTGAGGGCGGTCATTCGTCAATTGGGGCTGGATTGGCAGGAATTTCTCAACACAGAATAAATGACTCTGCTGGAGCATGACTCCCGCCGAGAAAATCTTATGGGAAGAATTGCGGGCGAATAAGCTGGGAGTCCACTTTCGGAGGCAGCAGGTCATTCTGGGATTCATTGTCGATTTTTACTGTCACAAAGCGGGGTTGGTTGTGGAAGTGGACGGAGACATCCACGACTTGCAGAAAGAGGAAGATGAACGGCGGGAGAAGGTGTTGAGTGAGATGGGATTGAGGATTGTCCGCTTTGGGAATGATGAGGTGATGAGGTACCTGTCCGCGGTGGTGGGGAAGATCAGGGAATTCATCCTTCATCCTTCGTAATTCATCCTTGCTCTTTGGCGGGGCTGGTCATTGAAGTCGATGGCGATATCCACGACTTGCAGGAGATATTAGGCTATGCCAAATGGGACAATTTCAAGAACGCCATCGAAAAAGCAAAAATCGCTTGTGATAACGCAGGGGTTCCTGTTGCCGACCATTTTGTTGACGTCAACAAAATGGTTGCCTTGGGAAGCGGTTCGATGCGTGAAATTGACGATATTGCCCTCACTCGCTATGCCTGTTACTTGATCGCCCAAAACGGGGACTCATCCAAGAACGAAATCGCTTTTGCCCAAACTTATTTTGCTGTACAAACCCGTAAGCAGGAAATCATCGAACAACGCCTATTAGATGTAGGCAGGGTTTCTGCACGCGATAAACTCTCGAAATCGGAAAAGAAATTATCGGGCATTATCTACGAGCGCGGTGTAGATGACCGCGGTTTTGCCATCATCCGCTCACGGGGCGATTCGGCGCTCTTTGGCGGGTATTCCACGCAAGAGATGAAGAAGAAACTCGCCGTACCCGATAGTCGACCACTGGCAGACTTTTTACCCACGTTGACTATCAAAGCCAAAGACTTCGCCACCGAATTGACCAGCCATAACGTTCTTGAAAAAGACTTGAATGGGGAAAACGCCATTTCCAATGAGCATGTGGAAAACAATCAAGCTGTGCGACACATGTTGATAGAGCGCGGAGTCAAACCAGAGTCCCTGCCGCCTGCGGAGGATGTGAGGAAAGTGGAACGCAAGTTGAATTCAGACGAGAAGAAGTTGTTGAAGGATGTGAAGAAGAGGAAGTAGTTGTTGCCCCCGCAAGGGGGCCGTTTGTTTTGCTGTTAGCCCGCACGGGGATGAGGGTAGTGAAATAATTACGTTATAATCTTTTTCAATGAATAACCCGATTATCAATTCCCCGTATTTTGAACCTATTCGACACTTCAAGGCGGACGAGCGCGGGATTTCAGAAGAAATTCTGGAAGTTCGTCGTCCAAGCAGTTTCTACATTCCCGTTCCACGAGCACGGCTCAAAGAAAGACAACTTGAATTGGATATAGCCGAGGGCGCGTATGGCAGTGAACTTCAGACCGAAAATGAATTTATCAACAAGATTCGGGCAAAGATAAAAGAATGGCGAGAGAGTGGCTATTCAGGAATTACAAGGACATCGCGAGATTTGTTGTATTACTGGAGAGATGAAAACCGAGAAAATAAACTCTTCTTTTGCCAGATCGAAGCATTGGAAACCCTGATGTTTATTACTGAAGTTGCGGAAAAAGCTGGCGAAACATGGATTCCCAACGAATTGCGGAAATCCAATGCCGAAGCCAATCCTGGTTTGTACCGACTGGCATTCAAGATGGCTACAGGTTCAGGAAAAACAGTGGTCATGGCAATGATTATTGCCTATCACACCTTAAACAAGGTTCGTTACCCGCAAGATACAAGATTTACGGACGCATTCGCCATAATCACGCCAGGCATAACTATCAAAGACCGTCTGGATGTACTCAAGCCAGAGAATCCGAGAAACTACTATCTGGCGCGCGATATAGTGTCTCGTCAGGATTTCGAATTGCTCCATCAAGCCGTTGTATTCATTACGAACTTCCATCAATTGGCGCTGCGTGAAAACCCGCGCCTTGAAATGGGAGGCACGCTCAAAGCCACAGGCTTGATCCAAGACGAAGCAGTAAAAGAATCGCCCAACGCAATGATTAACCGCGCTTTTAAGAGCCTGCTCAATAAGCCGCGCGTGCTTGTCATCAATGATGAAGCCCATCACTGTTATCGCGAGAAACCAAGCGCCGAAAACATGAGCATAGATGAACGCAAAGAAGCCGACGATAACAACAAGGCGGCGCGAGTGTGGATTAGCGGACTGGAAGCCCTCTCGCAAAAGAAGAACATCAACGCCATCATTGACCTTTCTGCCACACCGTATTTCCTGCGCGGGTCAGGCTATCCCGAAGGAACTTTGTTTCAATGGACAGTGTATGACTTCTCACTTCTCGATGCGCTCGAATGCGGCATTGTGAAAATTCCGCGACTGCCTGTTGCTTCAGACACCATCGTTTATGGCGATGTTCCAGAGTTTCGCAATTTGTGGGAATATGTCAGTGGAGATTTGCCCAAGAAAGGCAAGAAAACAGGTGATTACGATCTTTCGACCATCATCCTGCCAACGAAATTGGAAGAGGCGTTGCATTCGCTGTATGGCAATTACGAAAAATATTTTCGGGAATACGAAAAGCAGAAGCGAGACAATCCAGCCGTGATGCCACCTGTGATGATCGTGGTGTGCAACAACACAACCGTTTCCGAAATGGTATATCGCTGGATTGCAGGCTATGAGCGCGAAACAGCCAGCCCCAGAGGGCAAATTCGCATTGAAAAAGGGAATCTCGACATCCCCCGCAACGAAGATGGCGTGAATTTCTACGACCGCCCCAACACGTTATTGATAGACAGCGCGCAATTGGAAAGCGGCGAGCAGATTGACCCAGCCTTCAAAAAGGTATTTGCCGTTGAAATTGCAGACTTTCACAAGGAATATCGCAGACGATTTCCTGGCAGGGATGAACCAACGGATGAAGAACTTTTACGCGAAGTAATGAACACGGTGGGTAAGCCTGGCAGGTTGGGCGAAAATATAAAATGTGTGGTTTCGGTTTCGATGTTGACCGAAGGCTGGGATGTAAACACTGTCACTCACATTTTGGGTGTCAGGGCTTTTACAACCCAGTTGCTTTGTGAGCAGGTGGTTGGTCGGGCATTGAGGCGGGTGGATTATTCCCCAGTCGTGGATGCCGATGGTGTCGAAAAATTTACGCCAGAATATGCTGAGGTGTATGGCGTTCCGTTCAACTTCCTGAAAGCCGAAGGCACAACAAGCGCGCAGACGCCAAAGGTCGTTCACCGTGTTCATGCCATTGAGGAACGTGAGCAATTTGAAATCACCTTCCCGCGGTTGGAAGGCTATCGGTACGAATTGGATGAACGGCAACTTGCCGCGAAATTTACCCAAGAATCGCGCACAGTCATCGAAAACGAACCAACCGAAGTGATTTCCGAAGGCTTGATCGGCGAAGAGACCAAAGAGACGTTGGAGAAGATCAAAGAACGGCGCGAAGGCGAAGTGGTGATGCGACTGACACAAGCCTTGCTCAAGCGTTATTACACCGATGGCGACGGCGTTGAAAAATATTGGCTGTTCCCGCAGTTGCAGAAGATCGTCGGGGAGTATGTGCGAAATCATGTGCGTTTGAAAGACCGCATGGTGGTTGGTTATCTCTCCGTTGGAGAATATTTCTCTGGCGCGTTGACCAAAATCCAGCAGGGAATCGTCAAGGAAAATATCGAACATCAAGAAGAGAAACGCCTGCTGCCCATCTTCGTCCCGTATGACACGCTCGGCTCGACGCGCTATGTGGATTTCCTGACCACAAAGGAAGTGCGCGAGACGACCAAGAGCCACATCAATTACGTGGTGGCGGATACCGCCGAATGGGAGCAGGGCGTCGCCAAGCGATTGGAGCAAATGCCCGAAGTGTTGGCGTATGTGAAGAACCAAAATCTTGGCTTTTCGATTCCGTATGAGTATCAAGGCGTGAGCAGGCAATATTTGCCTGATTTTATTGTTGTCCTCGACATGTCGTCATTGCGAGGAGCGAACGGAGTGAGCGACGAAGCAATCCCCGCGCGGCAGGAGGAGATTGCTTCGCCGCCTGGTCTCGATACGGCGACGAACACGCCTACTCGACCAACGGCGGCTCGCAATGACGTATTGAACTTGTTGATCGAAGTCACAGGCAAGAAGGACGATAAGAAGGGCTTGAAGGTAAAAACCGCCCGCGAGATGTGGATTCCCGCCGTGAATAACAGCGGAAAGTATGGCACGTGGGCGATGTTGGAAATCCAAGACATCCACGAAACGCAGAACCTGATCCGCGCGGGGATGGAGCGCGGGTTCGAGAATCTCATGTTGGGAACGCTGTTCGATCATCAGGAAGAAAAAAACGCATGATCACGTTCATCTTTGCAGGCGATGAAGCGGGCGACGTCAGTTTGAATTTTGAGAAAGGCGCTTCGCGTTATTTTGTGCCTGTCTTTATATCCACCCAATTTCCCGACCCGCTCAGGCAAACTCTGGCGGAAGTGCGCCAGTCGCTTGGTCTGCACGAAGCGCATGAATTCAAATTCCATAAAATGGCGGACGGCGTCATCCGTAATGAAGTATTTTCTGCGTTGGCGCGAGCCGATTTTCAGGTTTGGGCGCTTGCGGTGGATAAAACCAGGTTGCCGAAAATTTTCGAGACCTTGGGAAGCCTCGAAATTTACCTGCATTTCATTACCGAATTGCTTGGCATGATCCCCGCTGAACTGCAGGAGAACGCGACCTTGATCCTTGATGAATTCGGCTCCACGCCCGATTTGAGAACAGAGTTACGCCGCGCCATGATCAAGCGTCACATGCCGCGTTTATTCAGGCGCGTTGTTGTCCGCAGTTCACACAGCGAGTCGCTTATTCAAGCGGCAGACCTTGCGGCGGGCGCCATCATGCGCAGGGACACCCAGCATGACTCGGAGGCTTTTGATAAGATTGCAAAGAAGATCAAACGGCTGGAAGTGTATCGCCCTTAAAATAACCCGCCTCGCTATCCCATACCCTCGAAGGGTGGGCAGGCAGCCATACGGCTACTTTTCGCGAGACAGGATGAGCGATCGAAACGCTTTTGACCAGCGAATATAGGATTATGTAGACCGTAGTCTCGTAATCTCACGGCATGGAGCCGATTTTTGTCCGCTGGCAAGTTGATTATAACTGGATTTGACCGATTTTCAAGAAGGAATTTTTGAATGCCCCCCAAAAAGAAAACTCCCAAACCCGCCCCCACCACCGCCGCGCCCGTGACTTCCTATAAGCACGACAAGACTCGCGTGCGGATTCCCACCCAGGAGGAATCGGTGAGACTGTCGCGGCGCGAGAAAAAGCCTGTGAAGAAAACCTACGCCTACGACCCTTCGCTCGACCCGCAGTTGACTTGGAGCGGGAAGCAGGAAGCGGGCGCGGAATTCAGCGTCCCGACCGTGCCGATCTACGTGCAGGAACACGTCGCGCCTGAAGCGCTCATTGCCCGACTGAAAACGGGCGCGACCGACGACAGGCAAATGCTTCTCTTTGGCGAGACCGCCGAAGACCAGTTCCAAAAGGCGGTGGAGTTTTACAAGCACGAAGACAACTGGCAGAACCGCATGATTCTGGGCGATTCGCTGTTGGTGATGAATTCGCTTCTCGAAAAAGAAGGCATGCGCGGCAAGGTGCAGACAGTTTACATTGACCCGCCGTACGGAATCAAATTCGGGAGCAATTGGCAGGTCTCGACTCGAAATCGCGACGTGAAGAATAACAAGGTGGAAGACTTCATTCGCCAGCCCGAACAGGTGAAAGCCTTTCGCGATACCTGGGAATTGGGCATTCATTCCTACCTTTCGTATTTGCGAGACCGCTTGATCGCCGCCCGCGAACTGCTCAACGAGAGCGGTTCGTGCTTCGTGCAGATTAGCGATGAGAATGTTCATCATGTGCGGGAAGTGATGGATGAAGTTTTTGGTAGCAGTAACTTTGTAAGCCTAATCAGTTTTGTAACCACAAGTGGTTTTGAAACCAGCACATTGGCGAGAAATGGCGACTATCTTATTTGGTTTGCTAAAAATATCGAGGGCGTCAAATATCGCCAACTCTATTATTCAAAAGATACAAGTCTTGAAGGCGGACGCTATCGGTGGTTATTATTACCAGATGGGAAAATGCGTGGAGCAACAGCCCGCGAACTACGCGGAGAAGAAATTATTCCCGAAGGCGCAAGACTTTATCAACCAACAAGTTTAATTTCACAAGGCTCGTCACTATCTACTGTAAGAAAGTTTATCTACAAAGGTAAAACTTATGATTGTGGCAATGGCAATCATTGGAAAACAACAATTGAAGGATTAGAAAAACTTGCAAAAGCAAATCGTATTCATGTAGCAGAAAACAGTATACGCTTTGTTAGGTTCGCTGATGATTTTCCTTGGCAACCATATACTAACTTATGGGACGATACTGCTACTGGCAATTTTACTGACGACAAAATATATGTTGTACAAACTGCGACAAAAGTCATCCAACGCTGTCTCTTAATGACCACCGACCCAGGCGACATCGTACTCGATCCCACCTGCGGCTCCGGCACAACAGCGTACGTCTCCGAGGGCTGGGGCAGAAGATGGATCACGATTGATACTTCACGCGTGGCATTGGCATTGGCGCGCACGCGGCTGATGACGGCGAAATATTCTTTCTACAGACTGAAGGATGAAAAAAGTATCAGCGCGGGGTTTGAATACGAAACCGTGCCGCACGTTACCTTGAAGTCACTGGCGAACGACGAAGAAGCCGATAACGAAGTGCTGTACGATAAACCGCTTGAAAACAAAAAGGTCGTGCGCGTGGCGGGTCCGTTCACGGTCGAGTCGCTCAGTCCGCACCGCGTAAGTGATGAACAAGAGATGGTCAGCACCGAGCGCTTCGTCAACATCGTCATCGAAAATTTATTGAGAGCGGGCGTGCAAACGGGCGAGAAAGGCGCGCGCGTCGAGTTCGTCAATCTCGATATTCTGCCCAGCGGTCCCGAAGTGCAGGCGGTCGGCGAATACAAAACAAAGGACGGTTTGAAGAAAGCCGCCGTTGCCATCGGTCCCGAATTCGGCAGTGTGGACGATGACTTCATCCGCGACGCGGCAAATGTGGCAAGTCGCTTTGCCGATCTACTGGTTATGGCGGCAACTTCATTCGATGCTTCTGCACATTCGGTAGGACAAATTGCCAATTTGTCCCTACAGATCATGAAAGTCAAGATCAACCCCGACCTTTCGATGGGCGACTTATTGAAGAAGACAGGTTCGGGAAACTTGTTCCTTGCCTTCGGCGAACCTGAACTCAAGGTGACTGAAAACAAGGATGGCATTGTCGTTGAAGTGCTAGGCTTGGATGTGTACGACCCCGTCAAAAGCGAATTACGTTCCAGCGGTTCGGGCAACCTTGAACATGACATCGCCGCCTGGTTCATTGACACCAATTACAACGGCGAAGCGTTCTTTGTCACACACGCGTATTTTCTTGGCGCAGATAAGCCTTTTGAGAAATTGAAGAAAGCCTTGAAAGCAGATATCAACGAGGATTTATGGAATGAGCTGTACTCTACGAAATCTCGTTCATTCCCGAAACCGAAGACGGGCAAGATTGCGGTCAAGGTCATCAATCACTTTGGCGATGAGGTAATGAAGGTGGTTGAGGTGAAGTGAGATAGATTGCCATGAAAAAGAAACCGCCCGCTCAAAAAACTTCGATAGTTAATACACGTTCAAAGCAAAGCGCAAAGAACGAAACTGATCTATTGCAAACTTCAACGAGTAAATTATTGTCGAAGCCGGAAAGCACAGGACTTGACTTTAAGCGAACGGCAGAATCTGTAACGTCGGAAGATTTGGTTGCATTTGCAAACGCGGGGGGCGGTGTAATTCTGGTCGGTGTGGATGAAATTCAGGGTTTGGACGGAGCACAAAAAGGAAAAGCCGTTGGATGTGTGGTGTCCGATAAAGAAAAAAGTCGGATTGTCAATCGCGCAAAAGAATGCAGACCCGCAATACCCATACGAGTTTTGACTGAGGTGATCAGGAACAAATCTTTATTCAGAATAGAGATTCCAGCAGGATTGCATTGCACGCCAAACGGCACATATAAAATCCGTAGGGACGGACAAATGGGATTCGTCGATCCATCTGAAATGGTGAAGATTGTCGTTCAAATGAAAAGAGATGAATTGAATTACTACCTGCAAGATATTGTTCAATCTGAGGTCAGCGCAATCGAGGATCGTTACGAATCTTTACTTTCCGATTATGAAGATTTACAGTCAAGGGTGGATGATATGGAATCGTTTGACAGAGAAAACTATTGACAAAATAGCGCGACGTTTGTAGGAGTCAATCCAAACGGGAGAGGGAGGAGAGGGAAGCGGGGAGGGAGGGGAGAGACCTATCCCCCCGCCCTTCCCAAATGGGAAGGGGGCTGGTCGGTTGATGGTTGTGATGACTTTCCAAGAGTGACTCTGTTCGAGGATGTCTTAGCTTCTCCCCCGTGGGGGAGACGGGAGAGGGGTTTGGGTTGGGACCTCTCCCTGATTGGCGTGATTGATCGGCGTGTCCGTTTGACCTTTCCCCCCGCCCTTCCCTAAAGGGAAGGGGGCTGGTCCGTTTGCAGATTGGAGGTTCATGTCCGCGGGAAGGTTGGGGTGTAGATGGTTTTAGCTTCTCCCTTTTAGGGGACGCGTACCCGAGCGACAGCGAGTGGTAGACGGGAGAGGGGTTTGCTCTTGGTTCTGAAATTCCACCCTATTCAAAAGAAAGACCCTGGCTTCATTCGTCCAGGGTTTTCAAAATCGCTTCAATATTGAACTTCAACTCAGGAATATCTTTCTCTACAACCGACCAAACCGCGTCTTCATCAATGCCGAAGTAGTGATGAACAAGGATATTTCTCATGCCGATAATGTCCGCCCAGGGGACGTTTGCATGATAGGCTTGGAATTCAGGGGAAAGTGAACGACACGCTTCACCGATAACTGAAATGTGATTGACCATCCAGTTTTGGATGAGTTCGTCCGCTTCAAAGGCGGCTTTGCCTTCGGCTGCGTATTTCTCGATCCGCTCAATAGCTTCGAGAATATCCAGCAATCGTTCGCGCTCGCTTCTCATAGAGGACGCGCATCCTTCAACACCTGCGGGCGTATCCGCGGACGTAACCCTGCTTCTGTGACAACGTCCACTGGTATACCGAGCAAAGCCTGCAATTCACGAAGTAAACGCGCCAAGTCCAACAAACTGCGTCCCGCTTCGAGTTTTACGAGGAAATCAATGTCACTGTCTGGGCGCGCTTCGCCACGGGCAACCGAGCCAAATACGCGCACATCATAGGCTCCGTTTTTGCGAGCAAGGGTTAATATCTGCTCTTTTCGTGACTGGAGAAGTTTCTCGATTTCCATATCTTAATTATAGCGGAAGTTGCGTAAGTTGATACAATCAAGTCCAAACGAGGAAGGGATGGAGCTCTCGCTGATTGGCGTGATTGATCGGGGTGTGGGGTGACCTATCCCCCCGCCCTTCCCAAATGGGAAGGGGGCTTGTTGAGTGATAGCGGCGGTGACTGTCCATTGCGGAGAGTCGCTTTGTTGCAGGATGGTTTTAGCCTCTCCCCCTTGGGGGAGACGGGAGAGGGGTAAAATCTCGTTATGCCAGTCAAGAACATCATTCCAGGTCAACACGTCACCAAAGAAAAGCTACAACGCGCAAAAGAACTGCGCCGCAAGATGACTCCCGCCGAGAAAATCTTGTGGGTGGAATTGCGGGCGAATAGGCTGGGAGTCCATTTTCACCCCCTCTGTCCTTCGGACATCTCCCCCAAATGCGACAATGAAAATTTGGGATGAAAATTGAGAGTTTGAATCGTCGAATTTGGGGGAGACTCCGCGATGGGCATTTTCCTGCAAACGCGGCATTATTCATCCTTCATCCTTCATAATTCATCCTTGTTCTTCGGCAGGGCTGATCATTGAAGTTGATGGCGATGTCCACGACTTGCAGAAAGAGGAAGATGAACGGCGGGAACCCCCTCTGTCCTTCGGACATCTCCCCCAAATACGACAAGGGAAATTTGGGATGAAAATTGAGAGTTTGAATCGTCGGATTTGCCCACAGGGTGCTACGCGAGGGGAGACTCGGCGATGGGCGTTTTCCCTGCAAACGAGACAAAAATTCATCATTCATCCTTCATAATTCATCCTTGCTCTTCGGCGGGGCTGGTCATTGAGGTGGATGGGGATGTCCACGACTTGCAGAAAGGGGAAGACGAACGGCGGGACCCCCTCTGTCCTTCGGACTGCTTCGCGACTCCCAAATACGACAATGGAAATTCGGGATGCGAATTGAGAGTTTGAATCGTCGGATTTGCCCACAGGGTGTGTCGCATGGCGCCATGGCGACACTTCGCGAGGGGAGACTCCGCGATGGGCATTGTGATCTAAAGGAATGTCAAGTGCGGGGACGATGGGGTAAAATAAAGTCATGAACAGGAAAGTGCCTCTGCGAATCAGGAAACTGATGAAGGAATTGAAGGAGGGGCTTGTCCGCATTTATGGGGACAGGCTGAAAGACGTATACCTGTACGGTTCGTACGCTCGTGGTGATTATCGTCCAGGCTCGGATGTAGACGTGATGATCATGCTAAAGGATTACAGGAATTATTGGGACGAACTACGGCGTTCCACTCAACTCGCCAGTGATCTATCCCTTGAATATGATGTAACGGTCAGTCGTTTGATCATCAAGGAAATTCAATGGCAGGAATCGGTCATGCCAGTCATTCGAAATATCCAAAAGGATGGCGTGCCAGCATGAACGAGTACACGCGCAAACTGCTCGATAAAGCAATTGACACCATTGAAAGCGCCGAACTACTGCTCGATCATGGAAAAACCGACGTTGCCGCTGGTCGGGCATATTACGCCCTGTTTTACATCGCCGAGGCGTTATTGACCGAGAAGGGGTTGCAGTTTGGCAAACATGGCGATGTTATCGGCGCATATGGAAAACAGTATTCCAAAACAAAATTACTCGACCAGAAATTCCATCGCTGGTTGATCGAAGGCTTTGATACGCGTCTTATTGGCGATTATCACGTTGACACGCAAATCGAAACGGACGCTGTTGCCGACATGATCAATCGTGCGCGCGAGTTTTTGGAAGCCGCACAAGGGTATTTGAACAAACACGCTAATTGAGCGCTGCAAGAAGATAAGACATGTTTCCCCCGTTGTGGGTTTGCAGGTGAATAACGGCTCTATTGAATGCTTTATTCTTTTGCAAATGCTCAAGCAAAGTGTGGCGATGGCAAAAGTTGTGGTCGGCTTCAAGGGACCTATCCCCCCGCCCTTCCCAAATGGGAAGGGGGCTGATCGGTTAATGGTTATGACGGTTTGCCAAGGATGAGATTTGTTTGAGGAGGTCTGAGCTTCTCCCCCTTGGGGGACGCGTACCCGAGCGGAGCGAGTGGTAGACGGGAGAGGGGTTTGTCCGTTTTGCATTACAATCCCGCAATGCCGATCAAGAATATCGTCACAGGTCAACGAGTCACCAAAGAAAAACTTCAACGCGACCCCCTCCGCCCTATCGGGCACCTCCCCCAAATACGACAAGCTAAAGTCTGAATGCGGATTCAAAATTCACATCGTCGGATTTGGGGGAGGACGGGTGGGGGTCGATTTTTATTGTCACAAGTCCGCGCTGGTGGTGGAAGTGGATGGGGACGTCCACGATCTGCAACAGGAGGAAGATGCCAGGCAGGAGAAGGCTTTGTCCGCTTTGGGGTTGAGGACTTGTGCTGAGCCTGTCGAAGCATTGTCCGATTTAGGAATGATGAGGTTATAAGGAACGTGTCCGCGGTGGTGGGGAAGATCAGGGAATTGATTACTGCCCTCTGAGTACCTGCTTGATTTTTATATCATCCCCTCCGACTTCGATAATCAAGTCGCCGCCGCGTTGGTTGATGTAATCTTTGGGACCGTAGTTGATCCGCCAGAGCATACCTTTATCGAAATGCTGAGTAATTGTGACAAGACTCTGGATGATGTCCACGCCCAATTCGCGGGCGCGTTTATTTGCTGTTGCCATTACGCGCGCCAATGCAACAGCCATATCGTCTTGAAGAACTTCAGAAGAAAGTGTAGCCATAATCAAACTCCTTACGTGCCGAATACAACTTCCGTATCGTCCATTTCACGGACTTGTCCAGCAGGCGATACCAGATAAATTACTGCCTGCGAGATGACAAATTCGCCAATGTATTCATCGCCTTTCAAATCGAGGTCGTCGCGGACAGCGCGTTTGTCGGTTTCACTCGGTTCTTGTAGGTAATCACTTCCAGTATTTGGATGAGTATGAAATGAAGCGACAATCTCCAAGCCGTCAAAAACGCAGTTTCTGTGTGGCGGAACTTGAATCGTATCTTGCAATCCTCTTTGCCAACGCCTGACGCTCAAACTTCCGTCTGAATCTCTGACGACAAAGCCACCTTCCTCATGTCCGCTATTTAAGCCTGGGTTTGAATCTGTCCATGCTTGTTGCAATGCAGACCGGATATCGGTGTTGGATAAAACTGCTTTTGCTGTCAGCGGCATGAAGGAATTATAGCACTTTCAACCAGCGCCAAATCCTAGCATTTGGGAGTTCGTCGGGAAGATAGGGCATGTTTCCCCGTTATAAGTGAATAACGGTTCTCTTGAATGATTTATTCTTTTGCAAATGCTCAATCAATGTGTGGCGGTGGCAGAAATTATGGTCGGCTTCAAAACAGACCAAGGCGATCCGCTCGTTTTGCTCCGTCAGGTCAATTAGTTGCTTGATTTCGGTTTCGTGGTTTGGCAAAAGTTTGTTTTCGTACGCCTTGAATAAGGTTTTGTGCGAAACGCTTTCGCCAAGTCCCTTGCGCATGGAGGATGGAATACCGAGTTCGGGGATGTGAATATATTTCATCCCTGCGCTTTCGATATATTGCTTGAAACTCTTCTTGGAAAATCCGTATTTCATAGATTGCGGGTTATTGCGAACATCCACGACGAGGGTGATGTTATTTGCAATGAGTTTGTTCAGGAAGGAGTCAATGGTCAAGCCTTCATAGCCAATGGAGAATACACCAGGTTTAGTGTCTGTGTTCCATGCGAATTGAAGCTGATTGATCTCGTCCGCGGTGAAATGTCTGCCCGCGATTTTGCTCACCTGCACTGCACCAAACGCAGTGCGGTGCAAGTGTCGGGATGTGTATTGGGGAAAATCTCGATAGATTTTCTTGACGAGTTTGTCACCGCGTGAATCGCCGATTTGCGATTTGAGTTTCAACAGGGCGATTTTGTCCGCTGGGGTGAGTTCGTTCAAGTAGGAATGCTTTGTGCCGAGTTGGAAATCATCTGCTTTTTTGAGAAGACCTAGATCAATCATTCTTCGCTTATCGTAATACGAGAGGAAACTAAAGGGTCCGAACTTATAGGGGAAAAAATCGTAATGATTCTTGCCTGTCTGCTGGCAGAAGTTAAATAGAAGTTTCTCACAGTCCGTGCTTTGCAGACTGCCGCCAAAAACTTCAATCAAGGCAAGGAGGATTTTTCTTCGGTAGTACATGGTGTCCGCTTTGATTATAGTGGAGAATGGCTGATGGTCACATGACAATTTCGGGTACCCGAGGATGATATAGGCGCTCGAAATCTATTTCCAACCTTTTTGCGGAGTCCATTTGCGAGATGATGGCTTCTGGTCGAGGGAGGCTTGCAGCGGATGTTCGATGAATTCCCACACTCGTTCGATGACATTTGCAAAGTCGGCGCTTTCGGTGGTTTCGATATTCATCTTTTCTAGAAAATTGTTCCAGCGCGCGTTGTTGGCAGATGCAAATCCCATGGAGAGCGACTCGGATCTTTCGCCAGGCAGGTCGGTGTCGCGGTTTTTGAACGTGGTCTCAATCGCCGTTTGCAGGGATTTGCCCTCAAATTCAAAGGTCTGGGAAAGCAGCCAGATATCGTAATAGTCTTTCATACGGCTGTTCAAATCCCCTTGACGAATCATGGCGTGGAATTTTTCTGCTACAACGGCTTCCCTTGGATAGCCCTTCATGTGAACTTGTTCGAGATCGGGCAGGATTTTCGGATACTTCACAATCTGAGCCTTTGACGCGAGTTCGTCGGAGAAGCCGATATCAATCTGCACCAAGATTCTCGAACGCGCCAGCAGGGCGGTCAACTTCACGCGGATGCCCTGATAGTCGGCGTCAATCTGTGTTTCTTCGATTGAGGTTGAATCAAGATCGAAGACAAGACCATCCTCAGGCGCGGAGACTTGAGCTACTTCCCTGAAAATCCCCAGCAAATGCTCGCTGTCGCTTGTGACGTAGCCGCGAAAATCAATAATCCCGCGTCGGTCTCCGCAACGGGACATTCCAAACGTAAAACAGCAATCCGCCTTTGAGAACGAACTTCGCCGCGTACTTGGTTTTGGAAAGGCGATAGAGGAAACGTTCCATTGCGTAATATTGGAGGATTTCGGCAAAAGGTCGTTTCAAAATTTCAGATCGATTTTTTAGCCGCGCCAGAATGGATACGGGAATGTTCTTAACTGGCTGCTTCATATTAGCGCCTCCAGATATGGACGCATGACCTTCTCCACGCGGTTGATTTTTGCATACTCCAGCAGTTTATGCACGTCCATCTTCGGCTGTCTAAGATAATCCTTGACGGCTTCAATCGCTACATCCATGCCCACTTTTTGACGGAATTTGAAGCAGTCCGCGATGGTTTTTTCGCGATCGTATATTTTGACTTTGACCCCATCCAGATCATGTTCAACAATGCCCGCCTGGTACGATTCTTTTGAAAAATGAAAAACGCTAATAGGTGGATATTGAATCTTCGGCGTTTTGACATCACGCGGCAGGGCAAAGTACTCTTCGTGCGGAATCTGTGTAGTCAGTTCGTGAAAGTACAGCGCGGAGATGAGACAGAACACCGCCTTTGGCACGCGCAGGCTGAGATTCACGAGATCGGGATTCCCTGGCATGGGAGTCTCGCTCAGGCGGTATATCCCTTGCGCCTCACGGACAAGTTCGCCCGTTTTCATCATTTCGTAGAGAACGTGTTTGGGTACGCCCAGTTCAATGGCTTTCGAGGCACGCAGGATGCCGCTGTTGGCGGTGAAAATTCTTTTGTAGTTTGCCATGCAAGTATTATACAACAAAAATACCACATTTTATAAAAAATGTGGTATTTCGGAACTTTTGCGACTTTGTATGCGCTTTGCAGACTGCCGCCGAAAACTTCGATTAGGGCAAGGAGGATTTTTCTGCGGTAGTACATGGTGTCTGCTTACTTCACTTTGAGTTTCTTTCTGATAAAGTTTCGTACTTTGGTGGCGTTTTTATAGGCTTCATGCGCCATTTCAAGTGGAACGGTCAAGCCAGGGTAACGAATGATGACGCCATAGTTTTCAAGCCTTCGCAAGGTGTCGCGAAGTTTCTCGAAACTTTCATCGACTGTCAGGCATAATTCCATTAAACGAACAAGATCATGGTTTCGAGGAAAGTCAATGTCCTGTTCAGTGAGAAAGGCTTTTACGTATTTTTCAGCGCATTGCTGGCAATGAAAACAGGCAGAATCGATTTCGGGAACTTCGATTTCATAAAGAAGCGCTTCAGCAGAATGGTAATCACCCTCTGCTTTTGCAATCCATTCTTTAGCGACTTCGCGCATAGAGAACTTTTCCCTTTTTTGTGATATCGCGCAGGAAAAAGTCACCTGCATTTTTGCGTCTGTTAATCACTGCTCGTGAGCGTGCGATAATGTCCACCCGAAAAGGAAGGGCTGGCAGGGAATCTGAAATTTCCATGATTGTTTTGAATTCCCCTTTCGGCGTTTCCATGACAACCAGCAAATCCACATCGCTCCAGGCGTGGGGCTTGCCATACGCGTGTGAGCCAAAGAGAATAATCTCTTCGGGGTCGAATTTCTCGGCAATCTGGTTTGCAAGCGCGCGAATTGTCCGCATGGGAATTCGGGTGCGCCTGTTCAGTTGTGGAAATCGAAATGCCGATTGAGTAGCCATATCCGAATTATACGTGAAAATCCAGACGGGGGAGGGAAGAGAAAGGGGAGGAGGACCTCACCCAGAGGGTGGTGATTGATCGGTGTGACGGTTTGCCCCTTTCCAAATGGAGCCCCACAGGGGTGCTTCGCGAAGGGCATGGAGTTGAATTCTTTTCTGCGCTGATGGCGTGTTGGGTTTTCAGAGCAGGACTTTCGTTTCAAGAAGGTTTTAGCCTCTCCCCCTTGGGGGAGACGGGAGAGGGGTTTGTTTTGAAAGCGGGTAAAATGAGCGAACCATGCCAGTCAAAAACATCATCCCCGGTCAACGTGTCACCAAAGAAAAACTTCAACGCGACCCCCTCCGCCCTATCGGGCACCTCCCCCAAATACGGCAAGCTAAAGTCTGAATGCGGATTCAAAATTCACATCGTCGGATTTGGGGGAGGACGGGTGGGGGTCGATTTTTATTGTCACAAGTCCGCGCTGGTCATTGAAGTAGACGGCGACATCCAGGATTTACAGCAAGAGGAAGATGCCAGGCGGGAGAAGGCGTTGTCCGCGTTGGGGTTGAGGACTTGTGCTGAGCCTGTCGAAGCATTGTCTGTTTTGGGAATGATGAGGTTGTGAGGGACGTGTCCATGGTGGTGGGGAGAATCAAAGAACATTTGAAATAGAAACTCCAAGAAACTGGAGAAATGTCCTTGCGCCTGTGTACAATTGTGCATATAATCAGGTTCGATGAGCTATGAATGGGACCCTAACAAGGCAAAGTCAAACTACAAGAAACATCGCGTCAAATTCGCCGATGCTGTTGGTGTATTTGAAGATGAAAACGCTATCACCATCGAAGACGATCACGAAAAAGAAGATCGTTTTATCACCATCGGCATGGATTTTCTGAGCCGAGTATTGGTTGTGGTTTATACGTTTCGCGATATTGTTATTCGAATCATTTCCGCGCGAAAAGCCACCGCGCGTGAAAGAAAGATGTATGAGGATCAAGATGAAGAAAGAATATAACTTTAGCAAAGGAAAGCGCGGGGCGGTAGTCCCCGCACCGAAGGGAAAAACCCGCATCACCATCCGCATTGACGATGATATTCTGGATTGGTTTCGCGGCGAAGTCGAAGCAGCAGGCGGTGGGAATTACCAGACTCTGATCAATCAGACTTTACGCGAATATTTGAATCAGCAACAACAACCGTTGGAAGAATTGTTGCGGCGGGTTGTACGCGAGGAATTGCACAGCGTAGCACAATAAGCAAAAGTCGAAAAATCCGAAGTCTGATGACTTCGGATTTTGTATTTATTTACCACCCACCCGCGAATATGGCAACAGGCAATTTCGTAAAATGAAGAGGGCTGATCGGTTGATGGCTATGACGGTTTACCAAGGATAATTTTGTTTGAGGAGGTCTAGGCTTCTCCCCCTGCGTAGCGCCCTTTAGGGTTGGGGGAGACGGGAGAGGGGTTTGATGGAACCTCACCCAGAGGGTGGTGATTGATCGGCGTGACGGTTTGCCCCTCTCCAAATGGAGATGGCATGGAGTTGACTTCTTTTCTGCGCTGATGGCGTGTTGGGTTTTCAAGTCAGCGTTTCGTTTGAGGAGGTCTAGGCTTCTCCCCCTGCGTAGCGCCCTTTAGGGTTGGGGGAGACGGGAGAGGGGTTTGATGGAACCTCACCCAGAGGGTGGTGATTGATCGGCGTGACGGTTTGCCCCTCTCCAAATGGAGATGGCATGGAGTTGACTTCTTTTCTGCGCTGATGGCGTGTTGGGTTTTCAAGTCAGCGTTTCGTTTGAGGAAGGTCTGGGCTTCTCCCCCCTGCGTAGCGCCCTTTAGGGTTGGGGGAGACGGGAGAGGGGTTGGGGATGGACCTCACCCAGAAGGTGGTGATTGATCGGCGTGTCGGTTTGTCCCTCTCCAAATGGAGAGGGTAAGGGCTTGACTTCTTTTCTGTCTGATGGCGTGTTGGGTTTCCAAAGCAAGGCTTGGGTTCAGGATGGTTTTGGCGCCTCCCCCTTGGGGGAGGCGGGGGAGGGGTAAAATGCCAGCATTATGCCAGTCAAAAACATCATCCCAGGTCAACAGGTCACCAAAGCAAAACTTCAACGTGCAAAAGAACTGCGGCGTGATATGACACCCGCTGAGAAAATTCTGTGGGAAGAATTGCGCGCGAATAAGTTAGGCGTCCACTTTCGGAGGCAGCAGGTCATCGCAGGGTTCATCGTTGACTTTTACTGTCACAAGTCTGCGCTGGTTGTTGAAGTGGATGGAGATGTCCATGATCTGCAACAGGAGGAAGATGCCAGGCGGGAAAAGGTGCTGTCCGCGTTGGGGCTGAGGACTTGTGCTGAGCCTGTCGAAGCATTGTCCGATTTAGGAATGATGAGGTCGTGAGGAACCTGTCCGCGGTGGCGGGGAAGATTGGCGAAGTGATTGACATGCTTTCATCTATGTCCTCAAATCGGGGTAAAATTCAGCCATGACATCGCCCATCCGCTGGAAGGTGCAAGATAGATACGGTAATTACATTTACCTGACCCAGGAACGATGGGAGCACATCATTGATCCACTCAATCACCCTGAAATGAAAAACTACGAAGAAGGACTGAAAGAAACCGTCCAATCGGGCGTGCGCAAACAGGACTCGCTTAATCCGCAGAAATATAGATATTCAAAAGAATTTGACAATCTTCCCGCAGACAACACGCACATTGTCGCCATCGTCCTGTTCAGGCTTCAAGAACGCGGAGTCGGCGAAATCGAATCGAACAATTTTATTGTCACTGCTTACCAGAAAGAAATAGGGTAACGCCATGAATACACCAGTAATCAACTACGACGAAACCAGCGACACGCTGTACATTTCCTTCATCCCCAACGTCAAAGCGACAGGAATCGAGTTGAACGAACACATCCTCTTGCGAATTGACAAGGAAAATCGCCAGGCTGTTGGGTTGACTTTCCTCAACTACTCGATCCTCATACAAAAAGCGGATTTCGGACCGCGCAGTTTTCCTCTGACAGGGTTGGCAAAATCATCAGAAGAAACGCGTGAGATAGTGATGGAAATCATGGGAAAATCGCCTGTCAAGGAGATTCTGTCACTTTCCACATTTACACCGTCTTTCTCAGAAGCAATACCAATTACCCTGCTCCACTTACCGCAACCAGCATAAGTAGAAAAACTTCGACGCGCAAAAGAACTGCGCCGTGAAATGACTCCTGCTGAGAAGATTTTGTGGCAGGAAATGCGGGCGAATAAGTTGGGAGTCCATTTTCGACCCCCTCCGCCTTCGGCACCTCCCCCAAATACGACGACATAAAATCTGAATGCGGATTCAAAGTTTTCATCGTCGGATTTGGGGGAGGACGGGTGGGGGCGTGAGATGGGGCTGAGGACTTGTGCTGAGCCTGTCGAAGCATTGTCCGCTTTCGGAATGATGAGGTGGTGAGGGAGTTGTCCGTGGTGGTGGGGAAGATCAGAGAGCAAGTTTGTCTGTGAAAGATTTATATTCCTTTTCTTTTCCCTCTACTTTTGACCAACGTTTTATTTCCTTCAAATCCACCCGCTGACTTTTCGCAACTAAAACTGCCTGTTCCAATCCCTGCAAGTCATTCCAAAAATAGAACGCGCATAACCTGTCTTTGACGCAGTCGGTGGGGGAGAGTACTCGCAATGTTCCTGTTGCAAGTTCGAACTCACTGACTTCCTTCACAGGTTCTTCGCCAACAGAGAGCGGTCCATCGGGGAATTCCACAAAGAAAGTTGTTTCGGGATGAACAAAATAACGTCCCTGTTCTTTGAAGCCCAGTTTTTCCATCACAGCCTTGATCTTGCTGCGTCTGGAGAAACTTATGTTGATCAAGTCCAGGTCTTTTGAAACATATTTATTGCTGCTATAAAACGAAACTGCGCTTCCGCCTGAAAGTACAACTTGAATTCCCTCTGTTTGCAATGAGTCTTGGATATATGCCGCCAATTCCATCTGGCTCATGTTCTTGATCTGCTTCATAATGCCTTCCCCTTCGCGCGTGGACGGCGTCGATTCATTTGAAGTTCTTCCTGTTCTTTGGCAGGATAGAATGAAAGTGCCTTTTCGAGCAAGGCTTTCAGTTCATTCAAGAATGGATAACGCGGATTGAATTCATAGGGTCGAGTCCGACCGACAGATCGACTCACAAGGATGCCGCTTTTCTCGAACTTGTCTAATTGCATTTGAATGGGCTTCAAATCTGTCCCGTAAAAACTGGCGATCTCACGCGCATACCCTTCATCTCGTGTGAAGATGTAAATCAACACTCGTTCAGCGTTTTTTGAACCCAGAAGTACTTCGATCATGCAATTTCTCCTGACGTCTAGTTGACGTTATATGACGTCAACTAGACGTCATTATATCATGCAAGAAGATGCCCAGCAGGAGAAGGCGCTGTCCGCTTTGGGAATGAGGAGGTTGTGAGGGGGGTTGTCCGCGGTGGTGGGGAAAATTAGAGAGATGGTTTCTGTGCTATAATCTTACCAGTAAGACAAAGGAGAAAACTATGGAAACTTTAGCTACCACCCGTATGTCGTCCAAAGGACAGGTTGTCATCCCCGACTCTATTCGCAAGCGACTTGATCTAAAGGAGGGAGCGCAATTTCTTGTTGTCGGTGATGCGGATGTTGTCATTTTAAAGGTTGTCACTCCGCCTGACATGAACGAGTTCGATGCCTTGATCAAACAAGCGCGCAAGCAGGCAAAGGAAGTGGGGTTAAAACCAGCGGACATTACATCTGCTGTTGCCAAGGCGCGGGGTCGTAAATGAAAATCGTTCTGGACTTGAAGGTTGTGATGGATACCAATGTATTCGTCTCAGGTGTCTTCTTCAGCGGACCTCCCTATCAAATCCTCAACGTGTGGCAATCGGGTGAGTTTGAGTTGGTGGTTTCGCAGGAAATTTTGGATGAATATCGGAGAGTCGGAGAAATTCTGGCGGAGGAACGTCCGAAGATCGACTTGAATCCGATTTTGAATTTTGTTATTGAACATGCAAAAGTGTACAAGCCTGCCAAACTCAAAGAATTTGTTTGCGAAGACCCTGACGATGACAAGTTTTTTGCCTGCGCACTGGCAAGTGGAAGCACGGTTATTATCAGCGGCGACAAGCATTTGTTGAAAGTTTCAGGTTATGAGGGGATTGATGTCTTGAAGCCGCGCGAGTTTGTGGATAGATACTTGGGGTGATGTGTCAATCCAAACGGGCACAGGAAGATAATCAGGCGGTGTGCCACCTATCCTTCGGTCATCTGCCTCTTGCTTGGCTCGGGTATGACCTTTCCCCGATGATGGTGATTTTTCGGCATGTTGCTTTGCCCCTTTCCTAAAGGAAAGGGCATGAGGTTGAGTCCTATCTTGTCCGCTGGCACGGACATTTGCAAAGCAAGGCTTCGTTGCAAGTGGGTACTAGCTCCGCCCCTAAAGGGGCGGCGGGGGTGGGGTTTTACCATTTTGCATTACAATCCCGCCATGCCAATAAAAAATGTCGTCACAGGTCAAGCCGTCACCAAAGAAAAGCTTCAACGTGCAAAAGAACTCCGCCGTAATATGACTCCTGCTGAGAAAATTCTGTGGGAGGAATTGCGCGCGAATAAGTTGGGTGTCCACTTTCGACCCCCTCCGCCCCTATCGGGGCACCTCCCCTAAATACGACAAGCTAAAGTCTGAATGCGGATTCAAAATTTTCATCGTCGTATTTGGGGGAGGACGGGTGGGGGGTCGGAATGATGAGGTCGTGAGGGATGCTACGCGATCCGCGGTGGTGGGGAAGATTCAAGAAACAGTATCAAGGCAATTTTCGTGAAGGAGTTAGCCAATGCCGTCAAAATCCAAAAGAAGCCTTCAAGACGTTGTAGGGAAAGAAATTTATACCGTTTGGGTAGATATGCTCCGTGAACTTGTCCCTGACGGGCGGACACATCGGCTTTCCGTTGTCGTCGCGGGGATGTTGTTATATGCAGTAGACAAGTCAATGCAGATCAAACATAGGAACGAAGAAGAACATTCTGTTGCCATGTCATTGATTGACGCAAATGAGGCGGGCTGCCCAGAAGCGATTAAGGAATTGATCCACGATGTTGTAGATAGGTTATTCAAAGACGCTGGGGTCAAGTATCAAAGAGTCAGCAAAGGCGGCGAACGTTACAGCATTGCCGATGAAATCTATAATGAATTTTCGAGTTGGTACGATTATCCGTGGGATTGATTGCCTGCTTTTGGGGTGCTTGCTCTGCTTACTTGAGAATGTCCGCTATATCATCCCACAACAATGGCATTTCGAGAACTTCTGCAAATTGTTTGACCCACTGCTCGATACGGGGGACATCCAGTTTGGGATTCTTGTCCACAATGGTTCGAATGTCTTCCAGGTCTTTTGGACGATGAGCGATTGCTTTCATGATGATCAAATCTTCGGGCGTGGGTAAACGGACCGATAACGTGGAGGTGGATTGAACAATGCTTCTTTCAACCATCTCCTCTTCAAAAGGCATGATGCCGAGAGAAATGTCAATGTTCGTTTCAGTGGGAGTATGCTGGAGGAGAAGGATGCGATTTTTTCTTGCAAACTTGTCCGCGTTTGGGATTCTGGGTTGAATGTTTTCACTCTTTGCGGCTTCGAGAAATTTCGGAATATCTTGCGTGGAAAGCAGAAACATCGCATCCACATCTTCGGTCAAACGAGGCCTTCCCAAAAAACCAACAGCAATTCCGCCGATGATTACGCCGCGATCGTCAAATTTTGCGAGCAGCCTTTGAATGGCTTCGATTGTTGCGCGAAACGGTTCTATGTCCTTAAGTTTCATGCAGTTCCCCTCAATTTTGTCCAGCGGAGAAACACTTCCATTTCACTATTATCTTCGCCGCGAGCTAGTCCGTTTTCGATTGCGAACCGAACAAGGCTGTTGATTTGTTTCCAGTGTTTCTCAATAGACATGGCGCGCAATTCCTGCCGTTCGATTTCCTCAACGGCTTTCCAACGTTCGCGGTAGAACTTCATGTCGAAATTGGCATCCATGTGTTAATTATAGCACCTGGCATGAAATCCAAACGGGCGAGGAGATGGTTGGGCACATTACACTCTTCTGTCCGTTGGGCATCTGCCACTCGCTGCGCTTCGGGTATGCTTCGCGATCAGTGCCCCCTCTGTCCGTTGGACATCTCCCCCAAATGCGACAAGGTTGCCAACGGACTCTGTAACGAATTCGCGGACTTAAACGGACTTTGACGATTTTTGGCGGGACGAATCCCCACGTCCCTGCGGGGGAGGCATGGAGACGATTTCTTTTCTGCGGCGATGAAATTTTGTATGCGGATTCGGTTTGCGTCAACATCGGATTTGGTCGAAACTCGGCGATGGGCATTGTCTCTTTTCGAGAGAAGCGAGAAATTAGATTGTGCTATACTTTGAACGCATATGTCCAACCTTGAAGCCATTCATGAGTTTGAATTCACAAACCATGCGTTGATCGAAATGTCTCGGCGTCAAATTTCCAAGAAAGATGCGAAAGCGGTGCTGGCGAATCCCGAACAAACGGAAATGGTGCGCGACGGACGGGCTGTGTATCAGTCAAGGCTTGAAATGGACGAACCGCCAAAGACTTACCTTTTGCGTGTCTTTGTGGATATTGATCCCAGACCGCCCTATGTTGTCACTGTTTATCGAACAAGTAAGATTGAAAAATATTGGAGATAAGCCATGAAAGTCAATTACGATAGCAAAACCGATACTCTTACCATTATTTTCACAGAGACTCCTGTCGCCGAGAGCGATGAGGATAAGCCTGGTGTGATTCTGGATTATGACGATAAAGGCAATCTTGTCTCGCTTGAAATTATGGATGCTTCGAGGCGAGTAAGTGTGCCAAGTAAAATTGAATACCAAGTCTCGCCTATGGCGGGATAGAATGAAAATGAACTCCGAGGAAATCTCGGAGTTTTATTTTTACATCGTAAATGACCGTTTCTGGCGTGAGTGTCCATGAGGCCTCTGTCCTTCGGGCATCTACCACTCGCTCTGCTCGGGTATGCTTCGCGATCAGTGCGACCTCACCCCGATTGTGACGATTAATCGGCGGGACGGGTTGCCCCTCTCCCAAGGGAGAGGACAGGGTGAGGGGTGGTGATAGGCATGGTAAAAGAGGGTAATATATTGGCTGGACATAAGCGAAGGAGTCCACAATGGAAATTAGACATTATAAGTTTGACCGAATCACACTTAACCCCGAAATCTGCTTTGGCAAGCCGTGTATTCGCGGGATGCGTATGCCCATTGCGTCTGTGCTGGGGTACATGAGTTCGGGGATGGCAATCAAGGATATTCTCAAATCATGGCCCGAGTTAGAAGCAGATGATATTTATCAGGCATTGGCGTATGCTTCCTGGGCGATGGAGGAAAGTGTACTGCCCTTGCCTGGAGCAGTGGCTGGATGAATTTTCTGCTCAATATGAATGTGCACCGTGAGATGACCGCGCATTGGAAAAGCGCGGTCGTGTTTGTCGACATATGGGCGATATTGGAATGTCGCGTGCGAAGGATGTTGAGATCGTTGCGGAAGCCAAAAAGACGGGTGAAGTGATTATGACCCACGATTTGGATTATGGTCACCTGCTGGCTTTCTCTGGCGAGAGTGCACCATCGGTGATTATGTTGCGATTGAGAGATTTACGCACAAATGAAATCATGTCACGCCTTGATGCAGTTTGGAAAGATATTGAATCCCCTTTGATGGATGGCGCGATTATTTCACTGCCTGACAAGAGTCTGCGAATACGGACGTTACCGATAGAATCAGAATAGAAAAAACCCTGACCTTCAAATGTTCGGGGTTTTTTTGTTTATTGATGCGTCCCACTTTATTCATGGAGTAGATTACGAGGGATATATTTGCCATAGTGAGGTGATTCTACCCGATGTTATTGGCTTACAGAACTGAGCTGTGAAATGGATAAAACATATAAGGAAAATCAAAACCTCTCCACCCGCAGCGAATTTAAATCAAACGCCGTCTCGCGCCCATTGATCAGCTCCGCCACAACCTGTCCAGTTCCTGGTCCGAGCGAAAGACCCAGCATGGCGTGACCTGTGGCAAGGATCAAATTGGTGTGGTTTGGTGAGTATCCAATGATCGGTATTCCGTCGGGCGTGACGGGGCGCAATCCAGCCCAGGTTTCTTTGATATCCAGTTTTTCATCCAAATTAATATATTCGCGGGCAAAATTTTCCAGCCGTTGAATCCAGCGTGGGTTGGGTGTGGTGCTGTATTCCCCCACTTCGAGGCGACCCGTGACCCGCAGAAGATCTCCAAACGGCGAGACCGCCACGCGGCGATCCCCAAGGATGAGCGCCTGGCGCGGCATGTGCTGGATGGCAGATGCGGTGAGGCTGTATCCGCGCGCGGGCTGGACGGGTATGTCCAACCGCAGATCACGCGCTACGATGGGAGACCACGCACCCGCGGCTAGGATGACCTGCTGCGCTTCAAACTCACCGACGCTTGTTCTTACAACCCTGATTTTCCCCTCCGCTGATTCAAACTGCGTGACGGGCGTGTACTCGAACACCTCGGCGCCCATCGCGCGGAGGCGTTCGCCCAGCAATTGAAGGAAGAGGGCGGGGTTGAGATGCGCATCGCCCGTGAAATGCACACCGCCGAGGACATCATCCCGTACAGCAGGCTCAACCTCACCCACTCTGGATTTGTCGTACACCTCCACAGGGATGCCGTGTTTTTGCATGAACTTCGCTTCATGGCGACCTTCGTCGAAGGCGTTTTGATTTTTATATAAATTCAGGAAACCGGTCTGCCGATAATGACATTCGAATTTTTCTTCGGCAATGATTTTCGCAAAATTATCCGCGCTCAATTGACCGAGACTCTTCATCGGCTCCAGCGCGCGCTGGACGTTCGCTTCAGTGCACGCCATTACGAATTGCAACAGCCATGAAATATATTTTGGGTCGAGGCTAATTTTCATTCCAAAGGGACTGTGTGCTGGGCTTAACATCCACTTGAGAGCAGCGGTCACCACCCCGGGCGCTGCCAAAGGAATGATGTGACTCGGCACGATATGCCCCGCGTTGCCCGAGCCGCTGCCCTTGCCGATTTCTTTTCCGTCGAGGATGGTTACTTTGCGTCCCGATTTCAGGAGGTAATAGGCGCAACTTAATCCAATGGGTCCGCCGCCGATGATGAGGACATCTGATTTTGTGGTCACTTCATACACTCCCATTACATATGGTGGTCGAGTAGTCCCGCGTGTTTTTCGTGGGACGTATCGAGACCACACCTTTGAATTTCAGGTTTACTTGTCATTGCTGGTTTCGACTGCTTGCGCTCAACCAGCGGAGTTGGAAATTCATTTTATTCCTCTCCCAAACGGATCGCGCTCATCCACCAGAATCACACCTTCTGCCATTACCCATGCTTCGCCTGTAATCGTGGGAATAATATCTTCACCATCCAACTGCACGCTACCTTCAAAGATACTGCCGACGATGCTTTGCTGTTTCCACGATTGACCCACTTGCAGTTTTCCATCGGCGTATAAACAAGCCAGTTTTGCGCTGGTGCCCGTGCCGCATGGAGAACGGTCATAGGCTTTGCCAGGGCAGAGGACAAAACTTTTACTATCGGCGTCGGGACCTGTACTGAGCGACATCGTCCCCGAAGGGGAAGCCGAAGTAGTGGATGCAAACAACTCGATGTGGTCGATCTCCGCGCCGTTCGCGCCTGTGATTCCGTTCGCGGTCAATTGCTCGCGCACGCGCCACGAGAAATCGGTCAGCGCTTCGAGGTTTTGCATGGACACATCCAAGCCGTGGTCGTGGACAAGGAAAAACCAGTTGCCGCCCCACGCCACGTCGCCATGAATTGTTTTGCCATTCACTATGACAGGGACATGAGTCAGATGACGATAGGCGGGGATATTTTTGACCGAGACTTTATTTGGATAATTATCGTCATTGCGAGGGCGCTCTTGTTCTTTGCCCGAAGCAATCTCCTCGACGTTGCGCGAGATTGCTTCGTTGGGCTGTCGCCCTCCTCGCAATGACGGGGCATGCAGAGTTGCTTCAACAACCCCAACAGGAGTCTCCACCCGAACAGTTCCCTCAGTCACGCGTCCGCGATAGGCAAGGGATGCGATAAGACCGATGGTGCCATGTCCGCACATGCCGAGGTAGCCGACGTTGTTGAAGTAGATGACTCCGAATTGGCAGGTTGGGTCCGCAGGTTCGACGAGCAATGCGCCGACAAGGACATCTGATCCGCGGGGTTCGTTGAGGACGGTGGTGCGGAAGTCGTCGTGGTCTTTTTTCAGGCGGGATAATTTGTCAGCAACAGAACCAGTTCCGAGGTCGAAAGGAGGCGTTTCGATGAGGCGGGTGGGTTCGCCGCCGGTGTGTGAGTCCAGGAAGGGGATTCGTTTCATATCAATATCCATGCGTAACTGTCGTTCTCTAACGACGATGCGCTAGAGAGCGCATCCTACGCAATCGCATTTTTAAAAATTTTCTCAAACTCCACGCGGTCTTCAGCGGCGAGGGGCAGCAACGGCATGCGCGGATTGCCAACTGGGATGCCAAGCAGTTCACACCCCACTTTGACCTTTTGGGTGTAGCTGCCGCTTTCCATGTTGCGGAGGAGCGGGAGGAGTTTATCCATGTGCTTGCGGGCGGTGACGAAGTCGTTGTTGAGCGCGGCTTCAAGAACTTTATGGTGCTGGAGGGGCGCACAGGAGGCGGCGCCACCGATCCATGAAGTGGTGCCCCACAGGAAGTAGTCGAGCGCCTGATCGTCGGAGCCGCAGATCATTTGATAGCGGTCGCCGTAACGCAGGCGGAACTCGTAAACGCGGGACATGTCGCCGCTGGCTTCCTTGATGCCGATGATGTGATCGTATTTTGCCAGACCGTCCATCACTTCGTAGCTGACTTCGGTGCCCGCGCGCCAGGGGAAGTTGTAAAGGACGATGGGAATTTTGACGGCTTTGGCGACGGCTTCGTAATGCGCGAGCAGTTCGCGCTGGTCCGGACGCGAATACGGTGGGACGGCGACCATGAGCGCGTCGTAGCCCATGCCCTCGGCGATCTGCGAGTAGCGGACAACGTCGCGCGTGGCGCCAGAGTTCGTGCCTGCAATGAGCGTGACCCGCCCGTCCACTTTCTCTTTGACGAATTTGAAAATATCCAAACGCTCGGCTTCGGTGAAGGCGTAGACTTCTCCCGTCGTGCCGCCTGGGACAAGTCCTGCGATCTTGTTGGCGATCAGGTATTCGATCAGTTGTTCGAGGACGGGGTAGTTGATGCTTTCGTCTGCGTTGAAGGGGGTGACGATAGGGGCGTATATTCCTTTGAGGTGCATGGGGGCTCCAGTTTTAGGTGTCAGGTTCCAAGTTTCAGGTGTCAGGTTGAAAGTTTACTTCCCCCAGTGGAAGTGGGCAAGAGAAAAATCCACTTCAAGCATCAATACTGAGGTCGCGAAGAACTTCGTCAACAGGCTTATTGCCGTCAAACCAATATTCTTTTTTGCCTCCATAAAAAGTTTTTAGAATTACATGAAACCCTTTGGCTTGATTAAGAATAAAAACGATACATTCCAAAGCATGACGTACAGCTTTTTGCGCGTCATCTTTTGTAAGATAAGCTGGGGATTTATATTCTTCACTTTGAAAGCCCTTTTGGTTTGGATCTGGATAGGTTGCGTGAGTTATCCCCCTTACGGTTTCATCATCAACTCGAATAAATTCATGTTCAACTATTATTGTGTATGGATTTCCATGTGCAACCCAATTACGTAGGTTTTTCAATTCGGTTATTTTATTATTAATTTCTTGCGGAATTGAGGCAAACCCTTGCTCTTTCCAAACAATGTTTATTCTCTTTTCAAAAGATAGTTTTTGCCAATCTTTCAAATGTTTTTCAGTAAAAAATTCTCTGTCTTCAATTTCTATATACCAATTTGATTTACTGTTTTCAAAATATTCATACGCTAAAAAATTTACAAGACTATCCAGTGCATAAAAACTGTGTAATATGCAAGAGATAGACAGTCGCCAGCGAATTAAGAAATTATCGTGCGAATAATCTTCTTCGATTCCCCCGACCCTCCATAGGTCATCCAGCGCTTGAGCAAGGTGCTGTTCAAAGAAGTTAATCGTAAACGAATGTTTTTGCTTACCTGTTGGGTATTTCATGGGTAGAGTTCTTCTTCACGCCAAAGGCGAGCTAAGGTTGAATCCACGGCTCGGCGCGCAGTTTTTGATACAACTCGCGGACAGCGGGTTTGTCATTGCTGGAGTGTCAGAGGAACACACGGAGAGGTCTCACCGAAAAGGATGAATGATGAAGGATGAATTGAACTACAGAGCGGTGTCGAGAAATTCTCGTGGGGAGATGATTGGGATGTTTCGGAAGGGATGAAGAACTTGTAAATCCTTGTCACCGCTTATGATAATGCTTGCACTCCCATTTATGGCGAGTTCAAGGAATTTGTCGTCTTTCGGGTCGCGGCATTCTTTTATTCTTTCGATGATTTCCACCAATGTTGCCTCTTTGACCAGAAGTGACAGAAATTTGAGACGATCTTCTTCTTCAACATAACGGTCAAAGGCTGGTCGGCTGAGAACATCACGTAATTCTTCAATAACTTCCAGTGACAACAAAATACCCCCTGCCATCCTTGCTTTATCTAATGCGTCGCGCGCTATTGACTTCTTCATCAGCAGCGCGCTGATGACTACATTTGTGTCACAAACAAACCTCCCCCGATTAGCCATTGAGGATAGACTCCAGAATTTCAGGGGTCAGCCCGCGCGCTTCCGCTTTGCGGCTGATGTCGTCCATCAATTCGTCAAGAGAAATGGATGGTTTTTCAAACTCACGCAACCAAAGGCTCATGAGAATTTGCATTTTCTTCTTATCCGCTTGTGGCGCTTGTTCGTAGATTTTAGCGGTTTCGTTGTCCAAAGGAATATTTATGACAACCATAGGTCACCTCGTTAATTTATTATACTCGGCGCGCAGTTTTTGGTACAACTCGCACACGGCGGGTTTGTCATTGTAGGAGCCCCCTAAAGGGGATACATGCAGAGGAAGACGCGGAGAGGGCGGGGCATAAAGGATGAAATATGAGGGATGAATTATTGTTTGGCGAAGCGGACTTTTTCTTCAGTGACGACAACAAATTGGTCGGGCAGGCGGTCTGCGTAGGAAGCCAGCAGTTGCTTCAATACATCAATTTTGTTTTTGGCGCGTTCATTGTCCAAACGAAGCAGGGTGACGCCGTGATGAGATTTATGCTCACGATAAATCTGGTCGCCGAAATCCTTGTCGTTTGTGATCAATATCCAGTTTTCTTCAAAGGCTTTTTGAACAATATCATTGTCATCCATCCCCCTTGCAGAGTCGTACACAGAGAAAACTTCATGCCCCTGGGCTTGCAGCCATTCGGCTACAGCGGGTCCCGTACATTCATCCACCAGAAAACGCATTTACGCGGACCCCACTGAAAGCGGCATGAAAACGGTGTTCTCCAGTGCCTTGCTGGCAAACAAAATGCAGGCTTGAATATCTGCTTTGGTCAAGCCTTTGTATTCTTCGATGATTTCCTGAAAGGTTGCCCCGTGCGCCATGAGGTTAAGGATGAATTCAACCGTTAGGCGCGTCCCTTTGATGACGGGTTTGCCAGTCATCACTTTGGGGTTGATGGCAATGCGTTCGAGTAATTTTTTGTCAGTCATACCGCTAACTCCTTCGTTATACAAATATCATACTTCCGAGAGAATAACGTGTCAAATGTTCCACTGGCCTGGGTAGTGTTCTTCTTCGCGCCAAAGGCGAGTCAGGGTTGAATCCACGGCTTATCACCCCCTTGTGGGGCGGCGCACAGTTTTTGATATAACTCCCGCACGGCGGGTTTGTCATTACTGGAGTGGCAGAGAGAAACGCGGAGAGGGCGGTTGTCAGCGGATATCATAGCGGATGAGCGGATGGGAACGGATGCATTACGGCAAGTTTTCCAAATCAGCTAAATCTTTGAGGCGACCTGCAGCTTTTTTGTTGACTTTGAGGTGAGGCAGGTCAATAATGTTGACTTCGACATCGTCTATTGTATCCGCGATTCGACTGGCATAACATTCGTCAAATTTCACACCTGAAATCCCTGTTGAAATCTCAAGCCTCATGGGAGGATGCCCCATTCTGATAATTTTATTTTCCTGAAGAAAAAGTTCAGGGGTTAATTCTGGATGGTCAAAACCAAAATCTTTCAAAACGGCAACCATCTTTTGCGCGTTATCAGGATGGATGGCGATCCAAACGTTCATGTCACCTGTGGCGCGTGGATATCCGTGATACCCAACCGCATATCCCCCGATCAGCAGGTATCTAACACTTTTCTCGTTCAGTAATTTCAAGAATTCTTTGAAGTCGAGCGGCAGATTTAGTTCCATAGTTGATCCTTCGGAGGATTTCCACCTGTTGCAGGCGCTCTTGAGGTGTTCTTGCAAGCCAATAAGCCTTTTCGCCTGAGTCATCAGTAAGGGACACAACGGAAAAGGCTTTGCGGTCTATTTTAAGATTCGAGGTCAAATCGCGGTTCATAAATCAATTATACCTGACCACCTTTACTTAATTTCAACTGTACTTTTATTTCGTATTGACTCCACCGCCGCAAAGGTGGACTTGGTCACACCGATCAACTGCTCATACGGAATCGGCGCTTCTCCCCCGCTTTTGATTGCCTCTGCAAAAACGGTCATCTCCGCCTTCCAGCCTTTATCCTGTGCGCCGCTTTCCACTTTCTTCTTTCCATCTTTGATTGTGGTCAACGAGACATAATCATCCAACACTGCGATCATGCCTTCGCAGAAGACTTCGAGCCGTTCCTTGGGAAAGGATTTATCGCCGTTGGCGAGATAGTCCACTACGCCGAGAGAGCCATCGGGGAAGGTGAAGGTCATGGAAACGTTGTCTTCACGGTATTTGCCGTCATCGGGCAGGGCGTGGGCGGTCACGCTGACGGGAGGTACGCCGATGAGGAAGGTGATCAAGTCAATGAAGTGACAGGCTTCGCCGATGATGCGTCCACCGCCGAGGGCTGGGTCTTGAGTCCAGTGGTTGAGGGGGAGATAGCCTGCGTTGACGCGGTAGTGGGCGTAAATTGACGATTGACGATTGACGATTGACGATTTGAGTTTATGAGCGAGGGGAGAGAAGCGGCGATTAAAACCAGTGAGCAGTAAATAGTTATCAGTTTTCAGTAACTGTTTACTGATAACTGATAACTGATGACTATTTATCGCAAGCGGCTTTTCCACAAACACATGCTTCCCAGCCTTCAAGGCCTTCACAACCAGATCCGCGTGTGAGTCGTGTCTTGTAAGAATAGCAACAGTATTAATATTTGGATCGTTGATGATTTCATCTTCCGATGACGTGGCGTATTGAAAGCCGAATTTCTTACCTGAATGCTGGGCGTGGAGTCCGCCTGAGGAGGCGATGCCAACGAGTTCAAAGTCTTTGTTGTTTTTGATAATGGGAAGCAAAGTAGCGTTGGCATAGAGTCCCGCGCCGAGAACGCCAAGTTTCACAGAACTAAGGGACAAGTTACGAGTAACAAGTGGGAATTCGATCCTTTTACTCGTTTCTTGTTTCTCGTTACTCGTTTCATACTTAAGCAACACCCCAAGAAATGGTTCTTTCTTTTTTCCTGTAATAACTTCATACGCCTGCACACCATCTTCGATGGGAAAACGATGCGAGATAAGACTTTCGACCTTCAACTTTCGACTGGATAATAAATCCACAACAGCTTGGAAATTCCTCCCCTCCGTCCAGCGGATATAACCAATTGGATAATCAAGTCCGTTTTCTTCGTAGTTCGAGTCATAGCGGCCGGGGCCGTAAGACCGCGAGTTGATGAAGGAGATTTCTTTTTCGTAGTAGATCTTTCTTGGGATGTTAAGTCCAACCGCGCCAGTGGCGACGACTTTGGCTCGGTCACGCGCGATGACGCCCGCGAGTTCGATCGGGTCATTGGCCGGAGTGTCCGCGCAGATGATGACCGTGTCGAAGCCGCGCTTGGATGTAAATGCCTGGGAGGCTGACTCTGCCTGGGAACGGGAAACAGTTTCCAGTCCAAGAGAAGAGGCGAGTTTGATCCTCTTCGGGTCAAGGTCAATGCCGAGGACGCTGCATCCCGCCGCAGATGCCAGTTGAATCGTCAAAAAACCTAAAAGACCCAAGCCAATGATGGCAACATTCTCGCCAAGCTGAGGCTCTGCCAAACGGAATCCGTGAAGGGCAATCGCACCAAGGGTTGTGAAGGCGGCGGATTCGAAATCAACATTTTTGGGGAGGGGCGTGAGCAGGTTGCGCGGCACAACATTGTATTCGGCGTGCGTGGCATATCCGCCGCCCGCGCACGCCACACGTTGACCGACCTTGAAGCCCTGCATATTTTTTCCAAGCGCCACGATCGTGCCAGCGGACGAATAGCCAAGCGCCATCGGTTGATCGAGGCGATTGAACGCGGCTTGCATGGTCGGCATAACGCCTTCGCGTTTTGCTTTATCGAGCACCTGCCTGACGAGGTCGGGTCGCGAGTGAGCCTTGCCAACGAGGGATTTTTCGGCAAATTCAACGACCATGCGCTCGGTTCCAGCAGAGACAAGCGACGCGGCAACTTTTACAAGCGCCATACCTTCACGAGGAGTTGGCACAGGCACATCTTCGACTGTGGTTTTTCCGTTTTTGATATTTTGGAGGAGTTGTTTCATAAGACCTGTCTTGGGAATTTATTAAGGTTTTGGGTTATTGCTACTTACCTGCGTAGCCATTATAATATTGTTATCTTCTTTTATTGATGGGCGTTTTTGGGGGGTTGCAAACGATGTTTGAGGTACAGACAATTCAACAAATACAAATTCGTCTCTGATCCATTGTGAAAAAGGAGGCCTATTGTACAAATTGGTAATTCGGCCAAAAACCTGTAATACGTTCCTATTATTTCCATTCAACATTTACAAAAAAGGAGCTGTATCATGAATCTTGGTGGTTACGCAGATCGAATTGCCTGGGTTGACCTCAGCGCAGGCAAAGTGGAATTCAAGCCTGTGCCAGAGAACGACGCCCGAAAATATATTGGCGGACGCGGCTTGGGCGTAAAGTTTGTTTTTGATAACGGTCCAAAGGTGGATGCCCTCTCCCCCGATAATATTTTATGTTTTATGAACGGTCCTCTCACCGGCTCGGAAGCCAATATGAGCGGACGCATGGCGATCGTGACAAAATCGCCTCTGACTGGAACCGTAACTGATTCTCACCATGGAGGCTGGTCAGCCGCCCGATTACGCTGGGCCGGCTTCGACGGCTTGGTTTTCAAAGGCAAAGCCGCGAAGCCGACTTACGCCTACATCCATGATGACAAATTGGAATTGCTGGATGCTTCGGAAGTATGGGGAAAAGGCGTTCACGATACCATTAAACATTTCAAGGAAAAATACGGTGAAAAAGATTTGACCGTGATCGCGATTGGCCCTGCAGGTGAGAACCTTGTCAAATTCGCATGCTGGATCAACGAAGATGACCGCGCCTCAGGCCGCGGCGGCACAGGTTGTGTGGGTGGGAGCAAGAACCTGAAAGCCATTGTCGTCAAGGCTAAGAAGAAGATCGTCAAAGCGGCGGATCGCGATAAATGGAAGGCCGCGCACACCAAGGCATTGGCTGAGATCATGGACGAGCGCGTGGTCACGTCACCGCGCAAGGGTGGTCTCTCGGTTTACGGTACGAATGTGCTGATGAACATGACCAACGTCATCGGCGGTTTGCCCGCCAAAAACAGCCAGTTCACTGCATTTGAAGGCGCAGAGAAGATCAGCGGCGAATATGTCAACGACAATATCCTTGTTGACAATCCCACCTGTCACGCCTGCCCAGTTGCATGCAAGAAGGAAGTGGAAATCAAGGATGGACCCTATAAAGGTCTGCACATGGAGTCGGTGGAATACGAACCTGCGTGGTCTGTGGGCGCAAACTGTGGCAACGACGATGTCCGCGTGGTTGCGAAAATGATCGATTGCTGTAACGACTTCGGCATGGATGCGATCGAGATCGGCCATCCGCTTTCTGTTTGGATGGAAGCCTCCGAAAAGGGTTACACCAATGGCGATGGCAAACTCGCCTGGGGTGATGGCGCAAAGATGGTTGAACTCGCTGGTAAGATTGCCAGGCGCGAAGGTATCGGTGATGTCATGGCCAACGGCGCGAATGCAACCGCCGCTCACTTTGGTCACTCTGAACTGGCGATGACATGCAAAGGTCAGGGCGTTCCCGCGTACGATCCGCGCGGTATCAAGGGTATGGGCCTCGGCTATGCCACATCCAATCGCGGTGCGTGCCATCTGCGCGGTTACACCCCTGCCGCCGAAGTTGTCGGCAACGTACTTGGTCCATCCACCGTAGCCGATCCGCTTGCGTGGAAGGGCAAAGGCGAAATGAATTTCATTTTCCAAAATGTTCACGCCGTCACCGATTGTTTGGATGTCTGCAAATTCGCCACCTTCGCAGAATCGCTGGATTCATTCGCAGCGCAGTATGAAGCGATGACGGGCGTCAAGTCTGATGCAGGCCACCTGCTCAAAGTCGGCGAACGCGTTTATAACCTCGAACGCCACTACAACAACATCAACGGTTTCGGGGAAGGCAGTGACACGCTTCCCAAACGCTTCACCACTGAAGCTTCCACGATGGGTGGAAGCAAGGGTCACGTCTGCGAACTCGATGACATGCTCGTGGAATACTACGACAAGCGCGGATGGGTAAACGGCGTTGTGCCGGAATCCAAATTGAAGGAATTGGAGATCATCTAATTCTCCGTTTCTTTCTTAACTGAAACCTGCTTCTGTTCCGAAAAGCAGAATCCCCCACTAGAAAAGCAGGGCGACTTTCGTCGCCCTGTTTTGTGCTCTGGAGTCTCGGACAGCCTGCTATCCAAATGCAGGAGTAAGCTTCTGCACCCCAAATGGTTACCCGCCACCCACTGCAGGGAAAATATTCACCGTATCATCAGCCATGATCGTCGTTTGAAATTCATCATCCATAAATTGCACGTCGCGTCCGTTGATAAAAAAATGGACATGCCCGTACATGCGCCCATCCTGATTGAGCAATTCTTTTTTCATGGATGGGAATCTCGCAATAATCGCATCGAGCAATTCCTTTGCCGTAATGCCATGGTCCACGTCAAACTCGACGGTCTTTCCGCCGGCAATATCGCGCAAGGTAGCGAAGAAATTTACTTTCATGGTTTATCTCCTTTCATTAAAAGCGGGGCCGCGCATGGCTTCAACATTCATTTTTCCGCTGGAAATAGGGGAAAACATACTGATTATGTCATCTGATTCAAGCGGCATATCCATGCCAATTTTTTCGAGACGCGGGTTGCGTCCATTGACAAAGATCGGCACGTCCGGCAAAAGATTATTGGTTGAGTTGAATAAATAAGGATGAACATTGGGGAAATGCTCAATGAGAACGTTTAACAAACTACGCAAGGTTTTATCTTCGTTTAAGTCGGCGACTTCGAAAATTTCCTGTCCCACTATTGTCCGCATGTTGGCATAAAAACGGATCTGCATTTTTCTCTCTCCAAACGAGAGTATACCAAATGCGGAATGATTTTTATCTGTAGAACTTATCGCAATAATAGCGTGTCTCTCTGAGGGAGCGTTCTTCGCGACCGAAGAGTCTCGTACATTCGGGAGCCGAGATCCTTCGCTCCGCTCAGGATGACATATAGTAGCTTACGGGCACTGAATGATTCCCTGTGCCCACAGACATCCACCGCACACAGGGAAATCGGTATTGCCGAGGCAATCCTCTTCGTTGGTTTCGGAGAGGTCACAGCCGCCGCAGAAGGTGCATGGCGCAAAGACAAAGTTATGCAAACGCTCGCGATAACTGACGTAGGCAGGATCGAGCCACAACGCTTCGATGGTTTTTTCCCTGACGTTTCCGATCACATGCTTCTTTGAAAGTTTCGGTTTGCCATGCAGGTAACTTGTGTGCGTGTGCATGAGCGGCCAGCAGGGACTGACATCCCCAGTCCACGCGATGGAGAGTGTGCCGCTTTCGACAAAGTTGCATACATCGTTCGCTCCGCCCCAGTTATTGCCCGCAAAGCTGACATTACATCCGCTATTGAAGGTTTCCATGAGTGCCGCTTGAGTCTCTTCGTTGAAGTCCATTTTGGGGAGGCTGAGCTTGGGGAGCATGGGCGAGGGCATGTAGGCAATATTACGCATGGTGCGCGTGTAAAGACGATCTTCCTGCATTTCGCGTGTGGCGGGCTGCACATTGCTCACGGAAAAATATTTTGCGCCGAAGGTATGTCCCATTTTGATGATCTTGGGCAGATCGTTGATGTTGCGCTTCATGGCCACAAAGGCAACGCCAATTTCAGGTTTGGGGAAATGTCCGCCTTTGCGCATTTTGAAGAGGCGGCGTAAATTTTCAAGAATGAGAGGAAGTTCTGCCCCCAAACGCACATCGCCAAAACCTTCGGGGGTGGCGCCATCCAGCGAAATCCAGAGGACATCGAGTCCCGCGTCGATGAGTTCGCGGGATTTTTTCTCGGTGAGAATGGTTCCATTGGTAATGAGTTCAACTTTTACGCCAAGTTCTTTGACGCGCCGAATCCATTCTATGGTTTTGACATGAAAGAGAGGTTCGCCGATTCCGCCGAAGTACACGCTCGGAATGGGATCCATGTGCTTGAGTTCATTGAGGATGCTTTCAAATGTCTCCTCGGTCATGCGCCCGATGGGTTGTTCCCACGCGTTGCGGAAGCAGGTGATGCAATCCAGGTTGCAGGCGGTGGTAGGCTCAATATAGACTTTAGTGAGGTGGGTCACAGGGCGGTGCATACGGACAAAGTTGTGACCTTCATCGAGGCGAACCTTCGAGCCAGGATTCAGCCCATATTGGCGGGCAACTTCGGGTGGAAGAACGAGGCGTCCCTGTTCATCCACTTCAGCCCAGGCAGTTGTAGATTTGATCGATAAAACGGTCATGACTTCTCCTTGGAAATGAACCAAACACTATCCATCTTATCTGTTTTCTGGGAAATTTCACGTGACAAAAGTTACGTTTTCCGAATGACCGGGCAATGGTATGCAATGATGTGAAATAATGAAGGTGATATAATTTTGCCACTCCATTTGGGTGTGTTTCAAATATGGTATATCTAGGGCTATAACTTTTCTATCAAGGAATTCTCATCACTTACTTTGTAACAGCAAGGGTGATTATGGAATATATTGTATACCTCGCGCTTGGAAGTAACATGGGCAACCGCCTAGCCAATTTGAAAAATGCAGTCAGTCAGCTTGCACAGCAAATGAAAGTGAAGAAACAGTCGCCTGTCTACGAAACGCCGCCCTGGGGGTTTGCAGATCAGGACGCTTTCTTAAATAAGGTTGTGAAAGTGGAAACCCATCTCAAGCCTGAAGCGCTTCTAGGCCATTTGAAACGACTCGAAGCGTCCATGGGACGTGTGCCGAGTTTTGAAAATGGGCCGCGCCTGATAGACATTGATATTCTATTTTTTGACGACGTGGTAATGGATACGCCCACGCTAGTGATTCCGCATCCGCGTTTGCATCAGCGCGCTTTTGTGCTGGTGCCTCTCGCGCACCTCGCGCCTGATCTCCTCCATCCAGTATTACAAAAACCCGTCAGTAAGTTATTGGATGATGTGGATCGAAGTGAAATAACTCTATTCAAGGGAAAGTAAACATGAAAATTGTCCGTTATCAAACCAATGGAGACGCGCCGCACCTGCCCGAGAGGGCGGTGTACGGCTGGATGCTGGAGGACAGGATCGGTGAAATTCAAGGTGATATCTTCGGCGAATACCGCCGGCGCGAAGCAAAAACACCTGTGGCAGATGTAAAACTTGCCGCACCCTGTCTGCCGAGCAAGATTTTATGCGTGGGGCGCAACTACGTGGAACACGCCAAAGAACTCGGCAACGAAGTGCCAAAAGTTCCGCTCATCTTTTTGAAGCCGCCTTCCTCGGTCATCTCGAACGGCGAACATATCATTTTGCCGCCGCAATCGAATCAGGTCGAGCATGAAGCGGAGCTGGTTGTCGTCATCGGCAAACGGGGACGAAACATCACAACTGAAACTTCGAAGGAATACATCTTCGGTTATACCATCGGCAATGACATCACCGCGCGTGATCTGCAAAAAACAGATGGTCAGTGGACTCGCGCAAAAGGCTTCGATACCTTCTGTTCCTTCGGCCCATGGATCGATACTGAGTTTGATGCGTCGGATGCAGTAGTCACCTGCCGCGTGAATGGTCAGATGCGCCAAATGGCATCCACCCGCGATATGGTTTTCAACGTCAGCACATTGATCGCCTATATCTCATCCGTGATGACGCTTGAACCAGGCGACATCATCTTCACAGGCACACCCGCGGGTGTGGGCGAGTTGAAGAACGGCGATGTGGTGGATGTCGAAATTGAAGGATTGGGAAAGTTGAGCAACCCGGTGAAGGTATAGTTATTCGTCATTGCGAGCCGCGCACTTGTTCTTGGCGGCAAAGCAATCTCCGTCTAGTGCTGGAGATTGCTTCGGGCGAAAGAATATCGCCCTCGCAATGACGAAGGAGTTTGTATCATGACCACAAGTGAATTTAAAACTTTCCTCGAACGATATCCCGCATACAAACAAACCGAATCCATAGATGCCCTTCGCAAAAAAGATTACTCACGGCTTGATCGCGGCGAACATATTTATCTTGACTACACCGGCGGCGGTATCTATGCTGAATCGCAAATTCAAAAACATCATCAACTTTTGCATGAAAACGTTTATGGCAATCCCCATTCATCCAACCCCACTTCGCTTGCGGCTACTGAAGTTGTTGAAAGCGCGCGCGAATATGTTTTAAAATTTCTCAACGCCGACCCAAACGAATATCTCGCCATCTTCACACCCAATGCCAGCGGCGCGCTTAAACTTGTGGGTGAATCTTATCCATTTCCAAACGGGCGTTACCTGCTGACATTTGACAACCATAATTCTGTAAATGGGATTCGGGAATTTGCCCACGCCCGCGGCGCGAACGTGACCTACATCCCGGTCATGCTGCCGGACATGCTCGTAGACGCGTCACAACTTGACCTTGAACTGGCTCAGCCTTCGAAGAGCGGACACAACCTTTTTGCATATCCCGCGCAATCCAACTTCTCCTCGGTCAAACATCCGTTGGAGTGGATCGAAAAAGCCCATGCTCACGGCTGGGATGTTTTGCTCGATGCCGCCGCGTATGTCCCAACGAACAAACTTGATCTCAGCAAAGTCAAACCGGATTTTGTCCCGATCTCATTTTATAAAATCTTCGGCTACCCAACTGGACTTGGCGCATTGATCGCCCGCAAATCTGCGCTGGCGAAACTGCATCGGCCATGGTTCGCAGGTGGGACAATCACCGTTGCATCGGTGCAAGGGGATAAATATTATCTCGCCGAGGGCGCCGCTGCCTTTGAAGACGGCACGCTCGATTATCTCAACATCCCCGCCATTGAGATCGGGCTCAAGCACATCGAATCCATTGGCTATGATGTCATCAGTGAGCGCGTCAAAACGCTGACAGGCTGGCTGTTGGAAAATCTCACGCAAATGAAACACAGCACGGGCGAGCCACTTGTGCGTTTATTTGGACCCAACTCCACAGACGGTCGCGGCGGCGCAGTCACAGTTAATTTCTACGACAAGAACGGCAAAGCCTTTGACCATCGTTTTATTGAAAGTGAAGCCAACAAAGTCAACATCTCCCTTCGCACAGGTTGTTTCTGCAACCCCGGCGCAGGTGAAGTGGCCCTCGGCATCTCCCGCGTTGAATTAGACGTATGCTTCACGCGCCAGGGACATGAAGACAGGTTGTCCATTGACGACTTCCGCCTATGCATTGACGGCAAGTCCAGCGGAGCGGTGAGAATCTCCGTGGGCATGGTCACGAATTTCAACGATGTGCAGGCGTTTTTGGCGTTTGCGCGAGGATTGCTAGGGTAGGCTGTCCACGTGACGGTCACCTTAAAGGTGACCGTCACGTTTGGTTCAACGATGTGCAGGTGTTTTTATCCCTTCCGAGATATTGTTGGGTTGATCGCTAAACTAGGAGCAAGTTTATGACACAAAATGCACGTCTTGTCTTGCAGGATGCAAAATTTGCTATTGACAAACATAACAATAAATTGCGAGGGGAGAGTTTTCGGATTAGTTGGTTTTCAATAATTGGACTACTTCGTGCTGTTGGTCATGTATTAGAGAATGTTGATGCAAAATTATCCGACCCTTTGAATAAAGCAATTAAAGAGAAATGGGATGAACTCAAAAACACAAAACCTGAGCCAAGAATTTATTGGGAATTCATCAAAAAAGAAAGAGATAGATTTCTTAAGAATTATCAACATGGTATCAACAGAGGAATATATTTTAAGTTGGAGCTAGATGAAATGCCAGCGACTATTACTATAAAGGTTGATACAGCAAATTCGAGAGGCAGGGGAGGCGTAACAAAAGATGAAGCAAGATCATATATTGCTGATGGCCGCTATCAAGGTAAAAACGAAAAGGAGATAGCCTTGGAAGCGTATTATTGGTGGAAGGATTACTTAGACGAAATTGATGAAAAGGCTAAAGAATACTCAAGTTAATTTCTTCATCTGATCTCTCCATACCAAGCGAGAGACTCATCGCCTTTCGACTCAGAGTGACACATCCGCTGTGTTATCCTGAGGGAGCGTTCACTTCGACAGGCTCAGTACAGGCGTTGCGACCGAAGGATCCTCATCCACGCCAAGCAAGAGACCCTTCGCTAACGCTCAGGGTGACACAAAAGGATCAAAAATGAACGGACAAACCCGCTCCAACATCGAACCTGGCATTACCGTGCTGATCGTCTTGAAACAAGACCAGCGCACAGGAAAATTGACCAAGGGCATTGTGAAAGATATTCTCACCAAATCGCCCAATCATCCGCATGGGATCAAAGTCCGCCTGGTGGATGGGCAGGTGGGACGGGTGAAGGAGATCGTCATTTCAAAAGAGTGAGATTGTGATCCGAAACGTTCTGCCAAAAGAATGTGGATAAGTCATGCGGGTTTCCACCATAAGTTTGTTAATTCTCCACTGTTCTCTTACAAACCTTCAAACTCACTGATCTTCTGTCTCCATTCATCAGACACGGGAATGGTCTTCAAGCCCTCATAATCAAATGTGACCAAGACCACCGTGCCGCTTGCAGTAACTTCCCCCGTTTTATTGTCCATCACACATTGTTCCACTGTTAGTGACTTATTGCCGATCTTTGTGATTTTTACGCCGATTTTGAGGTCGTCGCCGTAATGTGTGGTGGAGTGAAAGGTAATGTGAATGTCAGCAATGATGATGCCCACCTCCATGAAGGATTGATCCTTGCTGAACAAGCCCAATTGAATGAGATAGTAAATACGCGCCTGCTCGAAATAGGTCAGGTATTTTGCGTTGTTGACATGTCCCTGCGGGTCCAAATCCCCATAACGGACTTCGGTTGGGTGGAAGAATTTGAAATCGGTCATGGCGGGATTATACAATCTTTGTTCGTCCTTCGACTACGCTCAGGATGCCAAATGCGTGCGGCTCGGTTTCGACAAGCTCAACCACCAGCTCAGGACGGTGGTCGGCGTCATGGCGGTATAATCCTGCTTATGCTTCCCGACTTGCAGTTGAACGATCATTTGCGTTTAAGGAAACCACATCCATGCGGCTCCTACGAATGGACAGTGGTGCGCCTCGGCGCTGACATTGGACTGGAATGTAAGGGGTGTCAGCATCGCGTCATGCTCACCCGCCGTGAATTAACAAAGCGCATGAAGGCGAATTTAACGAAGAAAGATGAACAAAAAGTGGAAACGAAATAACAGGTGGCAGTCACTTGCGAAGTGTATCACCTCTATTAATTTCAGGAGAAATGCAGCATGGCAGAAACCGCAAGGGAATCTAATCTAAAAAAGAATATTGCATCACTCCGCATCGGGTTATTCACGGACACGTATGCGCCGCAGGTAAACGGCGTTTCCATTTCTTTGCAGTTGGTATCGGAAGGCTTACAGCGCAAGGGTCACCAGGTCACTATTTTTGCGCCGAGGATTCCCGGTTACAAAGACGATCAGCCAGGTGTGGTCCGTCTTCCCTCCCTGAAATATTTGAATGACCCGCCCATTTATGTCGCGGTGTTGGGTACGCCGCGCAGTACCTGGTCCTTGACGCGAAAACATTTTGACGTGTTGCACGCGCACAGCCCGTTGACAGTGGGATTGCTGGCATATTTCACTGCTTCAACAAAGAACCTGCCTCTTATTTATACCTATCACACTTCCATTACAGATTACACCCATTACCTCAAAGTCATCGGCGGCACGGGAGTGATTCGTCATGCGGCGCGCTGGTTCAGCACAACCTCAACCAATCTTGGTGATCAAATTGTTGTACCATCTCGAAAATTTCATAGCCTGCTTTTGGAGCAGAAGGTCACCAAACCGATCCATATTATTCCAAATGGAATTGATCTAAGTAATTTCAAAACGGCGAAACATCCTGGCAGTTTCAGGAAAAAGCTCGGGTTAAAGCCGGGTGCGCCGATCTTGTTATCTGTAGGCAGAATTGACCCGGAGAAAGGCCTCGATTTTCTGATCGATGCCTTCGCGCGTTCGGCAGATCGAATCCCCGAAGCGCATCTTGTTTTTGCTGGAGATGGAAGTGCCCGCAAAAAGCTGGAAGATCAAGCCGCCGCTACAAAAGTGAATGACCGCATTCATTTTCTCGGCATGGTCAGTCGCGCGGAGTTGCCTGATCTTTTGCATGATGCAACGATATTCCTTTCCGCATCCACAACAGAGGTGCATCCCATTTCAGTGATCGAAGCGATTGCATCGGGCTTGCCTTTGGTGGCAGTGCAGGATGAAGCCTTTGAAGGCATGATCGTGGAAAATGAGAACGGTCATTTGACTCCGCTGGATGTGGGCGCGTTTAGCGACAGGTTGGTGAAGTTGTTGTCTAATCCTGAAAAGCTCGTGCGATATGGAAAACGTTCCACGGAGTTGAGTGAAAAGTTTTCCATTGAAGGGCAGGTGCGTGCGCTTGAAGATCTATATATCGAAGCCATATTACAAAACTGGCGCGGGAGTTTAGCCTCGCGTATTTCTGCGAGATTGAAATTTTAAAGAACATTTAAACACAAAGGATTAAGATCTTAAGGTTTTTTCCTTTGTGACCTTTGTGTCCTTCGTGTTTAATTTTTCTCGCATTGATTTATCAGCGAGTATAATTCTCCTGCCATGCCCATATTGGATTCTCACACCATTGAATTTTTCAGCCGCAGCCCCGAGCAAACACGCCGCATTGGAATGCGGCTTGGCAGTGCAATTAATGCGGGTGATGTTATTTGTTTGCAGGGAAATCTCGGCGCGGGGAAGACCACTTTTGTGCAGGGTCTCGCGCAAGGTTGGGGTTCGCAGGATTCTGTTTCCAGCCCAACCTTTATTCTTGTAAATCTATATCGCCGCGCAAATGGCGATCAAATTTTTCACCTGGATACATATCGCCTCGAGTCCATTCCCGAGGCCGAGGAACTTGATCTTGATGCCATGCTTGCAGAAGGCGCGCTGATCATTGAATGGCCGGAACGATTGGGCAATTTGATTCCCGCAGAACGTTTATGGATCAATCTCGAACATGGCGCAGAGGAACACCGCCAAATGCGTTTCAATGCAAACGGCGGGCGTTATGATGAATTGCTGGATGGCATTCGCCAGTCCATGTTTGGTGGGACCTAATGTTACTAGCAATAGATACATCCACTGCACAGACAGGATTGGCTTTATTTGACGGGTCTCAAGTGCTCAGCGAGATGACCTGGAGGACTTGCCAGCATCACACCACTGAATTAGCCCCGGCTCTTTCCAGACTTTTGAGTTGGTGCGGCGTTTCCATGGAGAGGGTCAACGCTTTGGGTGTTGCTGTAGGCCCAGGTTCATTTACAAGTTTACGTGTTGGTTTATCTTTGGTAAAAGGGATCGCGCTTGCTCGTCATATCCCTGTTATTGGTATTCCTACTTTGGATATTATTGCAACTGCGCAGCCTGCGGGGAAACACGCTTCGCGGCTGGTGGTGGTGATTCAAGCCGGACGGAAGCGAATCGCTTTCAGCAAATATAAATGCCTGAAGAACGAGTGGCAGGTTCAGGGTCCGGTGCGAAGCGGAACAGTTGATGATCTGGCAGATGAGATCGAGAGTCCAACGTATGTGGCAGGCGAGTTATCGTCCGAAGATCGCAGCCGGCTGGCGCGTAAACGTGTAAATGTATTGCTGGCATCGCCGGTGAATTGTGTCCGCCGTCCAGCCATGCTCGCGGAATTGGCCTGGGCGCGCTGGCAGAATAACGATGTGGATGATGCTGCATCCCTTGCGCCTGTTTATTTACATGTGGCGGGAACACCGATTTTATGAGTTATATAATTCGCAAAATGACTTTGGATGACCTGGAGCAGGTTATTGCAATTGACCAGGCTTCATTTGGTTTACCGTGGCCTGTGCGTTCATTTCAATTTGAGTTGACAGATAACCCCGCCTCGCGCTGTTGGGTGACGGAGGTGGATGGGCGTGTGATCGCGATGCTGGTGGCATGGTTTATTGTGGATGAGATTCATGTTGCCACGCTTGCGACGCATCCTGAGTTTCGCGGTCAGGGTGCTGGCAGAAAGCTTCTTTTGCATGTACTGCGTTCTGCAAAGGAAGAAGGGGCGGTGAAGTCATTTTTGGAAGTTCGTGAGAGCAATATTGTGGCAATCAACATGTACCGCAGTTTTGGTTTTGTGGAAGATGGACGCCGTGCAGATTATTATAAAGATAATGGTGAAGATGCGATCCTGATGTCGCTTGCCTCGCTGAGTCGCTGAATCGCCGAATCCCTAACGGAGGAACGGAATGAGCGCAGAAGAAATTATTTCCAAAATAGCAGAAGAGGTTTCGGTTTGTACAAATTGCGCTTTGCATGAATCGCGCAAAAAATCGGTGCCAGGCGAAGGACCAGCAAATGCGGAAATTATGTTTATTGGCGAAGGTCCCGGCTTTCATGAAAACGAGCAGGGACGTCCGTTCGTGGGCGCGGCCGGCAAGTTTTTGGATCAATTGCTGGCGCAGGCGGGCGTGACTCGCGTGGATGTGTTTATTGGTAATGTAGTGAAATGCCGTCCACCCGGTAACCGCGATCCCTTGCCGGAAGAGTTAGCAGCGTGTGACATTCATTTGGAAGCGCAGATCAAAGCCATTAATCCGAGTATCATTGTGACGCTTGGTCGTTTTTCGATGAATAAGTTCATCCCTGGCGCCAAGATCAGCGCGATCCATGGTCAGATGCGCAAGGTGGGAGATCGCTTTGTCATCCCGATGTTCCACCCGGCGGCGGCCTTGCATCAGGCGGCATTGAAGCCAGCCATCCTTGCTGATTTTGCAAAACTGCCGGAATTGTTGAAACAGGCGCGTGCTGCACAAGGTAAATCTGCTGGTGAAAAGACGAAAGAAGAGACTCAACAGCAGAATGAAGAGCCGAAACAATTGAGTTTGTTCTAAATTATTATGTCATTGCGAGGAGGGCGCACTTCCCGACAAAGCAATCTCTTCGTCGTGTTGGGGATTGCTTCGGGCCGCGAAAACATGCGGAACAAAAGCGCCCTCGCAATGACATACCAAAAAGGAAAAAATGACTGCAAAAGAAACTCTCGTAAAAAAACTGAAGGATAAAACCGCCACAATAGCCATTCTTGGTCTTGGCTATGTGGGCTTGCCGCTCGCCGTTGTTTTTGGAGAGGCAGGGTTTCGCGTAACAGGCGTTGATCCTGATTCGCGCAAGATAGATTTACTCAAAAAGGGTGAGTCGTATATCCCGGATGTGAAATCAGAGGCTGTCGCAAAATTGGTGAAGAGCGGGCATCTCACGGCCACAACCGATTTTGCTATATTGAAAGAAATGGACGCGGTCAGTATTTGTGTGCCAACTCCGCTGCGTCAAACGGGCGACCCGGATATGTCGTTCATCATTTCTGCGACTGAAGAACTGGCGAAGTACATGCACAAGGGCATGGTGATTGTTTTGGAATCAACCACGTATCCGGGCACGACCCGTGAACTGCTCCTGCCGAAATTGGGCAACGACCACAGCTTGAAAGTTGGCGAGGACTGGTTCCTGGCATTTTCCCCGGAACGTGTGGATCCAGGCCGCGAAGATTACACCACCATCAACACGCCTAAAGTGATGGGCGGTATCACCGAGATCTGCGGTGTAGTGGCTACTACCTGGTACGAAGGCGCGATCAAGATCGTGCATCCTGTGTCCACGGCGGAAGCGGCGGAAATGTCAAAACTGCTTGAAAATACCTTCCGTATGATCAATATCGGTCTGGTCAATGAACTGGCGATCATGTGTGAACGTCTCGGTGTGGATGTGTGGGAAGTGATTGACGCCGCCGCCACCAAGCCATTTGGTTTCATGAAATTCACGCCCGGACCTGGCTTGGGCGGTCACTGTATACCGATTGACCCGCTCTATCTTTCATGGAAAATGAAATCCTTTCATTACAATGCGCGCTTTATCGAACTGGCATCTGAGATCAATACCAATATGCCGCGTTATGTGGTCAGCCGTGTGTTGGAAGCGATGAATGATCGCGGCAAACCTCTCAAAGGATCGAAGGTGCTTGTATTAGGCGTTGCTTACAAGCCTGACATTGACGATGTGCGCGAGTCGCCTGCGATGGATGTGATCGGTCTTTTGCAAAAGAAGGGCGCGATCGTTGAATATCATGACCCTTTTATCCCGCATATTCATCATGAAAATGACGGCTGGCACTTCGACAGCGTCAAGGATTTGATGAAATCTGTGAAGGCATCGGATGCCGTGGTGATCGTCACCAATCACAGTCAGTATGATTACAAAGCTATCGTCGAATCTGCAAAATTTGTCTTTGACTCACGCAATGCCACCGGCAAATTCGGGAAGACCCATGAGAAAGTTGAAAGATTATAGATGTCACATTATCTTGTAACCGGCGCGGCCGGCTTCATCGGCGCGCGGACATCGGAGATGCTGATCGAGCAGGGACATACCGTTGTTGGCGTTGACAACATGAACGACGCGTATGATCCGCGTATAAAAGAATATCGTCTCAAAAAATTAGAGGCGCTCAACGATTTTGAATTTGTGCGCGATGATATTTCAGACCGCAAAATCCTCACTCGTAAATCGGCAATCACAAATCGTAAATTCGATGGTGTTATTAATCTCGCGGCGCGCGCAGGAGTGCGTTACAGCGTGGAAAATCCATGGGCATTCCTCGAATCCAATGTCACTGGGACATTGAACATGCTGGAAGTCTGCCGTCAACTTGGATGCAAAAAATTCATTCTCGCGTCCACCTCCAGTATCTATGGAGAGGATCCGCCTTACCCAACACCTGAAACAGCTTCAAGCAGTGAGCCGATGCAGCCCTATGCGGCCAGCAAAAAAGGCGCAGAGGCATTGGCGCACTCTTATCATCATCTTTATGATATTGACGTGACAGTCCTTCGCTATTTCACGGTCTATGGGCCTGCAGGACGCCCGGACCTTGCGATCTTCCGCTTCGTGAAGTGGATCATTGAAGGCGAACCCATTCGCATCAATGGAGATGGGAAACAATCACGCGGCTTTACCTATGTGGATGATATTGCCCGCGGCACCATCGCGGCTTTGAAGCCCCTGGGATATGAAGTGATTAATCTCGGCGGACATGAAGTCATCACCATCAACGGTCTGGTTGAATTGGTCGAAGAGTTAACCGGCAAGAAAGCCAATGTGCAATACGGTCCGCCCAATCTTGCGGATATGTTCATGAACCAGGCGGATGTGACCAAAGCCCGCGAAATGTTGGGTTGGGATCCGCAGGTGAGATTGCACGAGGGAATCAAGAATCTGATCGATTGGTATTATGCTGAACGCGCATGGGCGAAAGACGTGCTCACACCGTAGACCTAACTACCGATTACGAATTACCAATGCTGTAATCCATAATCGGTAATTCAATAATTTTATGCCCATCTTCTCAAAATTCAAAAACGATCCCCTCTTTGCAAAAGTGATCCGCTCCAGCGGGGCTTTGTTCAGCAGTAACACTATCAGCCTGGGATTAAGCGTCCTGCAGGGCGTCCTGGTCACACGCCTGCTTGGACCTGCAGGCTTTGGTTTGCTGGGTGTGGTCATGGCGTTCGCTTCCACGGTGAACAGTCTTTTCTCGTTTCGGATGAGTGAACTGGTCGTGCGCTATGGCGGCGAATATCTCAACCGGGGAGAAAAAGATAAAGCCTCAGCGATCATAAAAGCGGCGGGATTAACAGAAGGCATCGTTTCGCTGTTTGCGTTTTTCGTTGTCATATTGACAGCGGGGCTGGCGGAACAGGTTCTTGCCAAAACACCCGGCGCGGCCTGGATGTTCACTGTTTATGCTTTAGGGTTGCTGGCAAATTTCAACACCGAAACATCCACAGGTATTTTGCAAATTACCGACAGGATCAAATTACAAGGCACGCTCAACCTCGTGCAAAGTATTTTTACGACGCTGATTATCGTCGGCGCGTTTTTCTTGAATGGCACATTGTCCATCGTGCTGGGCGCGTACCTGCTTGGCAAGACCATTCTGGGGCTTGGCATGTTCATCACCGCGCAAGCCCAATTGCATCGTGTACTTGGCAATGGATGGTGGAAAACGCCATTCTCCAAATTGACATCCACGCACGAGTTGATCCGTTTTGCGTTCAGTTCAAACATCAGCGCGACCATCATTAAGATTTTCCGCGAAAGCGAAATGATCTGGATCGGTCTCTTCCTCGATATAACCGCTGTCGGTTATTATCGCGTGGCTTATACTCTCGTCCATTTTCTGTCCATCCCCGCCGACCCGCTCATCTCCACGACTTTTCCCGAGATCAATCGCCTCGTTGTCGACAAGGCATGGCAGCGCCTCAAGGATTTTCTGCGAAAGATCACAACGCTTTCCCTGGCTTACAATTTTGCTCTTGGATTGAGTCTCGTATTTTTGGGGCGCTGGATTATTCTCATTTATTCAGGCGAACAATATCTCCCTGCCTATCCCGCGTTGATCGCATTGACCATCGGGCTTGTATTCAATTACATCCTGTTTTGGAATCGTCCGTTGTTGCTTTCGCTGGGCTTGCCCGAATTTCCAATTTATGTCACGCTGGTCGTGGGCTTGCTCAAACTCGGTTTTTCGTTTCTGCTTGTGGCGCGCTTTGGCATTATTGCCGCGGGCGCGTTGCTGTCGTTCTATTACATTGCTTCAGTGAGCATCATGGTCTGGCGCGGATTGAAAGAAATAAAGAGATTGGAGATTAGAGATTAGGCATGAAGATTGCGCTGATCACAAACTCGCGTATTCCATCGTTGACTGCTAATTCGATTCAAGCGATGAAGGTCGCTCAGGCTTTAATGCAATTGGGGCATGATTTACGGATGTTCGCGCCCGCCGAGACTGAATACGTCCCAACAGAATTTCTAATTACTCATTATGGTTTACGCCTCACGCCCCGCCTCGAACTGCTCCCGTCCAGCAAGCGACTCAAACGCTTTGACTTTATCTTCCATGCCCAGCGCGCCGCGAAAAAATTTGGCGCGGATCTAATTTACACATGGCTTCCCCAATCTGCTGTGCTGGGATTGTGGGCGGGCTATCCCGTCGTTCTCGAAATGCACGCGGATGTATCTGGAAAAATGGGCGCGTGGTGGCTGCGTCAATTTTGGAAAGCGCGCGGACAAAAGGTGATGACCGTCACTACGTCTGCGTTGAGAAATGCTTTAGAACGCTCGACCAAAATCCAGTTTAAGGATGATGCGCTGCTCGTCGCACCGAATGGCGTCGAGTTGGAAAAATATGACGGGTTGCCGAGTCCTGCCGAAGCACGTCGTCAATTGAATCTTCCTGAGGGACTGACGGTTGGATTCACGGGTCATATTTATCCGGGAAGAGGTGCGGATTTGTTGTTTGAACTTGCGAAGCAAATGCCGCAGGTGAATTTTTTGTGGGTCGGCGGCACGCCTGAGTTGGTTGAATTTTGGCGAGGCAAATTAACCGAAGCAAAAATCACGAACGTGACGATGACGGGTTTTATGAAGCATGAAAGTATCCCGCTCTACCAAGCCGCCGCGGATATTTTGCTCATGCCATACAGCCGCTCGATCTCCGCGAGCAGTGGGCAGGACATTGCCGAAGTCATCAACCCGATGAAGATGTTTGAATACATGGCGTCTGCCCGCGCAATTGTCTCGGCAGATTTGCCTTCGATACGTGAAGTGCTGAATGAGGGGAATGCGGTGTTTTGTGAGGCAGGGGAATTAGGAATTAGGAATCAGGAATTAGGTGGTGGTCGAGTAGGGCTGGGCGCTCTTCCCGGCCCGTATCGAGACCACGAGGTAATTGGTAATTGGCGATTGGCGATTGAGGCTTTGCTTGCGGATGAGGCGCGTAGGCGTGAGTTGGGGAATCAAGCGAGGCAGGATGTGGAGCAGTTGACGTGGGTGAAGAGGGAGCAGAGGGTGATGAATCTATTTTCATAACCCTGTAACCTATTCTCAATTATCTACTACATTCTTCATCACTTCGTGGTAAAAGTGGGGATATGAAGAACTTCAATCAACGCGGCTTTCTCTGGATTCTGCCTCTCTCTCTCGGCCTCGGGGCTGTTTTATCATCCATTCAGCCTGGCAATTGGCTGATCGGCTGGCTGGGATTTTCTTTCCTCTTTCTACTTTCCTTCTCACTTCTAACACTTTCCACAAAATGGGCAGGTGGTCTCGATACGGGCGAGAAGAGCACTTGCCCGACTCGACCAGCAGAACTACTCAACATTCGGAAAACTCTTGCATGGATGGTTGCGCTCGCATTTTGTCTGCGTTTTGCTGGCGGAGTTGCCACATATCTTGCATTACCGGTCTATGGCTATGTTGATGATGAAGATCAAAGCGCGGGCTTTGTCTACACGGATGCGCATCGCCGTGACGCACAGGCCTGGGAGTTGGCGAGTTCCGATCAACCGATCATGGATGCGTTCAACAAGAAATTTGCATACGACCAATATGGCGGTTTGCTGGCATTCAGCGCATTGATCTATCGCTATCTTTCGCCTGATGAACATCGTGTCTTGATGCTGGTGTTACTGTCTGCGTTGATGGGGGCGCTGGGCCTGCCGTTTTTGTGGAAGGCAGTCTCACAGGAGTGGGGGGCAAAGGCAGCGTTCGCTTCGGGCTGGATCTTTGCGCTTTATCCTGAAAGCCTGTTACTTGGCGGTTCTGCCATGCGTGAACCTTATTTGATGGCTTTCAGCGCGTTTGCGTTGTGGGGATTTGTTAACTCTGGAGTCCGACAGCAAGCTGTCGGCATGAACGGGAGCAAGCTCCTGCACTCCAGAATTTGGCTTGGGCTTGGCATTGCAGGCATGTTGCTGGTCTCACCGTTTGTGGCGCTGGTGACCCTGGTAATTTTGGGCGGTTGGATGTATTTCACCAGTGAGCGGGGGCGTATTTCGTGGTGGCTGGCCGCAATGGCTGTGCTTGTGTTCATTGCTGGTTTATTCATTCTGTCATCGGCTTTGGATCGGCAGGGGAATTGGGGCGGCGGGACTCCGATTGGGGTGATCAACAATTTCATGCGCGAGGCGGTCAAGTGGGATGTCTATCAATTGGAGCGCGGTTCGGGCTGGGTGCAAAAACTTTTCGATGAAATGCCCGAATGGCTGCGTCTGCCTTTTGTGACAATTTACGGCGTTTTACAGCCGGTCCTGCCTGCGATATTTGTTGCGCCAACAACATCCGTCTGGCGGATCATTGGCATCCTGCGTGCTGTGGGTTGGTACGCTTTACTCCCAGCTTTGATCCTCTCTTTCGCGGCCTCCGCAGGCGCGGGCGGTGTCCTGAGCGTGTCGAAGGGCGCGGAAAAGAAGCGCAAGTTATTGACCTGGTTAAGTCTGGTGGTGTGGGCTTGGATCCTGTTGACGGCTTTGCGCGGCGGCGGCGATCAATGGGATAATCCGCGCTATCGGGCGATCCTGTTTTTGTGGCAGGCGCTCCTGGCTGGGAATGTCTGGGTGTGGTGGCGCGAGACGAAGAACACCTGGTTCTCGCGCGTGATCGCGATGGAGATTGTTTTTGTGGCGGTATTCGGTCAGTGGTATGCGAATCGTTATTTGCATATCGGTATGCAATTGCCCTTTGTCTACATGGTGGCGATTATTTTTGGACTATGGGCGGGAATCCTTGTCTGGGGAATATGGTGCGATAAACAGCGCCGCGCCTGACTTGGTGTACAATTCAGCCGCTGAATATTGAATTAGGAGACTTAAATGCCCACTGCTATCATTACAGGAATTACCGGACAGGACGGTTCATACCTTGCCGAGCTATTATTGAAAAAAGGATACAACGTGATCGGGGTTGCACGCCGTTCGAGCACTGTCAATTACGAGCGCATTCACCATTTTGTGGATGATATTACTGTAGTGCAGGGAGATTTGCAGGATCAGGGTTCCCTGCTTTCCTTGCTTGAAGAATATAAACCGACTGAAGTGTATAACCTCGCCGCGCAGTCTTTTGTGCCGACTTCGTGGAATCAGCCTGCGTTGACCGGAGATGTAACGGCAATTGGTGTGACCCGTATTTTGGAAGCCATTCGATTTGTGAATCCGAAGATCCGTTTTTACCAGGCTTCTTCGAGCGAAATGTTTGGCAAGGTCCTGGAAGTCCCGCAAAAAGAGGATACGCCTTTCTATCCACGCAGTCCGTATGGCGTCGCGAAGGTGTATGGACATTGGATCACGGTCAATTACCGCGAGTCATTTGATATGTTCGCAACATCGGGGATTTTATTCAATCATGAAAGTCCCCGCCGCGGCATGGAATTTGTGACCCGCAAGATTTCAGATGCGGTTGCGAAGATCAAACTTGGCATGGCGAAGGAAGTGCGCCTGGGCAACCTTGAATCCCAGCGTGACTGGGGCTTTGCCGGCGATTATGTAGAGGCCATGTGGTTGATGCTTCAGCAGGATCACCCGGATAATTATGTGATCGGAACAGGGGAAACCCATGCGGTGCGCGAATTCTGCGAGATCGCATTCTCACACGCGGACCTGGATTACAAGGAATATGTTGTCATGGATGAAAAGTTCTACCGCCCAGCGGAAGTGGACCTGCTGATCTCGGACCCATCCAAGGCGCGCGCCCAATTAAAGTGGGAGCCATCGGTCTCGTTCAAAGAGCTTGTCAAGATGATGGTGGATTCCGATCTGGCGCGCTTGAAAAAGGGGTAATCCCTTTTCCAGAAACAGAGATATATGTTGCAGCAGTTCGATAATTTCAGGAAGAGCGAGTTGCCTTCATGGATACCGGTATTGCTGGCATGCTTGGGGACGTTTCTTTATTTAATCCAGGCCGTGGTTTATGCATACACAACCGTTTCCAGCCTGGATGAAGGTTCCTATTTATTAAAAGGGATTCTATATCTGCGCGGAGTCTATCAGCCGTTTGAGCCATATGGTCCACTCACCAACAAAGCCCCGTTTGCGTTTTTGATCCCCGGCTCGGCTGAATTTTTATTTGGTCCCGGCTTGCGGACGGGACGTTTTTTTTCCATCTTTCTCGGCTTGCTGACGGTGCTGGGCGTTTGGATCACGGCACGCCGCTGGGCCGGCAAATGGATCGCGGCAGGCACCGTTTGGGTCTTTGCGCTCAGTCCGATGATCATCAAGTTACATGCTCGTACAGTCTCACAGGTGATTGTTGCATTCATGCTCGCCTGGATCTGTGTGTTCGTGCTTGATGAAGAACGCCCGCTTTGGCAGATCATTTTTGGCTCCATTCTCGCCGCGCTCGCAGTGTTGACGCGCCAGAACATGATTTTGATCCTGCCCTTACTGGTGTTGTATGTATTCTGGCAACATGGTAAAGAAAAAGGGATATTGTCTTTTGCGGTTTGCGCTTTTATTTTTCTGGCAGTCCATGTTTATTATTGGCCTAACATTTTAACCATCTGGGTGCCATGGCTTCCTGAAGGTCTAACCCCATTCCTGGACGCTTTTCGGATGCCCAAAGATGCTTTTCCTGTCTGGGATCCCTCCATTGATTTTTGGAACCGGATGAATGCCTTCTTTCAGGGGATCCGTTACCACTTTATTGCAGTGATTGGCGGTATTTTCGCGCTGATTCGCTTCGCGCTCCCCAGGGACTGGAAATCTGCTCCTGCCATGCGGGCTGCTGTTTTCCTGGCCTTGTCATATTTCACCTTGCTTGCCATGCATGCCTGGGCTGCGCTCGCGAGCCAATACGAAAGCTACAGTTGCGTTTTTTGTTTTGCGAACTATCTAACATTTTTTGACCCGTTGGGCATCTTATTGGTTGTGATCGTTTTTTCTGCTTCTCCCAAACTCGATCATTCTCGATTTGTCAAAATCCTTCTGATTGCCTTTATTTTGCTTGTTTCCACAGGGATCGGTTTTTCTTTATTTGAGAATGTTGGTAATAATTTGCTAAACCTGCCAGTGCCGCGCATAAGGAACGGTCAATTTTTGCCTGGCTCAACAGCCCTGGTTGACATATTAAAATATGGACTTGATCTGGGTTTGCCTGAGATCAAGAGGACCATCAGTTCTGCAATGGGATTGCTGGTTGGGCTTGGCGCCTTGACAGTTTCATTTTTATGGTGGCGCCGTAACAAAGATGTTCTTTTTACTTCTGTTCTGCTCAATGTCTATCTTACGTTCGGATTGGCCTTTTCCCCCATACTCCATTTAGGCGAAAGTAGGCTGGATTGTAAACAGGATTTGATTCTTGCCCATGAGCAACTTGGCGCTTATCTTTCAGAAATCATCCCGGCAAATAGTCTGGTATATTGGGATGGTGGAAACGCTTTTACGCCGATGGTCTATGTGCCAAATGTTCGTATTTTCCCCGCCCAGATTAATAGTGGCTACACATATCGGATCGGAGGCGATCCTGAAATTCTTCGCCGCTTCAGCCATTGGAATAGTGAATTGGATACAGAATGGAGGAACAGCGCGGATGTATTCATTATTGAAGCCAAACGATTTTCCTCCTGGAAGGATTTCCTGAATCCCCAGGATTATGAAGAGTATGAAAAACCACCGGCAGCGCCCTCCTGCAATGTGGGCACTGAATTAAGGGTATTTCGCAGATTACCATGAACCTATCGCTTGTGATCCCGGTCTATAACGAACAGGATAATCTCCCGCTTCTTCTTGATGCGATCTATAAAACCATGCATACCCTTGATCGAGCATGGGAGTTGATCCTGGTGGATGACGGCAGCCGCGACAACAGTTTATCCATCCTGAAGGAATATGCCGAAAAAGACCCTGAGCATATTCGGGTGATCTCCTTCCGCCGCAATTTTGGGCAGACCGCCGCCATTGCCGCCGGGTTGGATTATTCACAAGGCGAGATCATTGTCCTGCTGGATGCAGATCTGCAGAACGACCCAGCCGATATTCCCATGATGCTGGCCAAATTGGATGAAGGCTATGACCTGGTCAGCGGCTGGCGAAAACAAAGGAAGGATAATGCGGTCACACGTAATTTCCCGTCCATGTTGGCCAATTGGTTGATCTCGCGCGTCACGGGTGTGCATTTGCATGATTATGGCTGCACACTCAAAGCCTACCGCCGTGATGTGCTTGAGGGCTTTCGCCTGTATGGCGAGATGCACCGCTTTATTCCCGTCTATGCCCATTCGGTCGGGGCACATATCGCGGAGGTCGTTGTCAGCCACCACCCGCGCACATTTGGAAAGACCAAGTACGGACTGGAAAGAAGCGTTAAAGTCGTGCTGGATTTGTTTACCGTGAAGTTTCTTATTTCCTACGCGTCGAAGCCGATCTATCTCTTTGGCGGCGCAGGCAGTTTTTTAATGATCGTCAGCGCAATCATCATGCTTTTTCTCTTTGTGCGGCGATGGTTCTTTTTTGTCGGTATTGCCAATTCTCCCCTATTACAAATAAGCGCCATGTTCTTTATCCTGGGGTTCCAATCCATATTGATGGGCTTGATCGCGGAATTGCTGGTGCGCACCTATCACGAATCTCAGCGCAAGCCTACTTATACCATTCGTACCATGCTCAATCTGAAGCGCGATCCCCGTGAATAAATGGCTGCGTGAAAACCGCCAAACCATTGCACGCGTCTTGGGCAGCATCCTGGCGTTGACGCTCGTGATTGTTTTGCTTGAAGAAGAGGGAGACGGTCAACTTTTCTCTGCGTTGAGGCGTGTTTCCAGCGGATATTTCCTGGCGGCGGTGGCAGCGTTATTCATCTCGCGTTTATTCGCCGCTTCACGCTGGCATGTATTGCTCAAGTCGGCGGGACTGGAAATTTCTTTTCTTCGCTCAATCATGTTGACTTTCACAGGCAACTTTTCATCTAATTTTTTGCCGACGACCATCGGCGGGGATGTGGTGCGGTTGACCGGCGCGATGCAGCTGGGTTATGACCGTGCCATCTGCATCGCCTCGCTCGTCGCCGACCGATTGATTGGCTTGGCAGGCATGAGTATGGCTCTCCCATTGGGTCTGACCCCTGTATTTACGCTTGGCAATGGAGTCTCACAGTCCATTGCGGTTTCTGCGCTGGTTCAAAAAGGTGTGGATTTCACCAAACGCACCTTTGAGTCGTTTTCCATCTGGCTGAAGAAACCGCTCGCATTGAGCGGTTCGCTGCTTGCCACCTTAGGCAACATGGCATTTATCTACCTGGCAGTCTATCTTCTTTTGCTTGGCATCGATCATCAAGTTTCCTACTGGCTGGTTGCAGGTTTGTACACCCTGACCTACTTCGTGACACTATTCCCCATTTCCATTAACGGCCTGGGTGTGCAGGAGCTCTCGATGACCTTCCTGCTTATCCAGCTGGGCGGATTAAGTTCCTCCGAAAGCGCAACAATTGCCCTGCTGACCCGCGTGTTATTCATTGTCACCAGCCTGCCTGGCGCGTTCTTTTTGCCGTCCATTCTCGCCGCGATGAACGAGAAAAAACCAAAACCCGATTAATTTTCACAGATTACACATGGAAACAGTTACTTCAAAAAAATTCCTGCAAACATTTATTTGGTCCAGTATCCTGTTGAGCGGTTTTGCCATCGTTCAAACGATCCAGCGCGTCAATGAGCTTGAGATTCTTCTCTGGCATTCCAAATGGGTTTTCCTCTTAGCCATATTTTTTCTAAATATCGCCGCTGGCGCGTTCCTGCTCCGCTGGGCATTCCTGAAGCGCATCATCCGCTGGATGGATGGTTTGGAATTTGATCCGGCAAACAATTTCAAAAAGTTGTTCGGGCTTGCCCTGGTGGTATTTGGCTTTTTTCTTATCTGGGCAATCCGCCTGTTCTTTTTCGGAAATATCCTTCCCCAGTTAATGCCCATCTTTTGGGTGTTCCTGTGGGCAAGCCTCTTGCAGACCTTTGGCTTGAAATTGATGACAGGTTTCAAGTGGTATCCGCTCTTTACGGCGACGATCCTCTTGCAGGGACTGGTCTACCAAATTTACGGACACCTCACCATCATCACGGATTATCCCTTTTCCATTGGCTATTCCGAAGCCGGCCGCCATTATTACGCCTCGTTGTTTTACGCAAAATCGCTGTACGGAATGCAGCTTCCCTATCCATTCTTACATCCTTCACGATATCTATTAATGTCCCTTCCATTTCTGGTGGATGGGCTGCCGCTCTGGTTTCACCGCATGTGGCAATCCCTCTTGTGGGTCGGTTTGACCGCCGCCTCGGCCATAATGTTAATTCGCCGTATGCGCCTGAAGGGTTGGATGAATTTTTTGGTCATGGCATGGGCGTTTTTGTATTTTTTACAGGGCGCAGTCTATTATCATCTTCAGGTTTGCGTCATCCTTGTTTTGGCTGGCGTTTCAGTGAAGCATCCTTGGCGCTCTCTCCTTTTTGTGTTTCTCGCCTCGATCTGGGCCGGCATCAGCCGTGTAAACTGGCTCCCGGTCCCAGCCATGCTGGGAATTGCCATTTACGTGCTTGAAACCCCGTTGGTTGACGCGAAGCGTGTCGAAACCCCGCTGGCTGGGAAGGGCTGGCGTTATTGGGTACATCCCTTCCTTTTGGGAGTGGTCGGGCTTGGTACCGCGCTTGCGGCTCAATTTGTTTACATCAACATTTCAGGCAATGCCAATGTCCGCGCCTTTGGTTCGAGCTTTACCTCCGACCTGCTATGGAATCGTCTACTTCCCAACAGCACATTTCCATTGGGTATTCTACCTGGCATATTGATCGTCTCTGCCCCGTTGGGGATCGCGCTTTATCAAATGCTGCGCGGAAAACTTGCAAGCTTGCATCCGTTGCGTTCCCTTGCTCTTCTTGCGCTCTTGCTGATCCTGTTCCTCGGCGGGGTGGTGGTTAGCACCAAGATTGGCGGCGGCGGTGACCTGCACAATATGGATGCCTTCCTCGTAATGCTTGCGTTGATTACCACTTCGTTTTTTGCAGGACGTGTGATCGGGGATGGTGAACCAATTCAAAGCTGGGGAAATTTCCAATGGGGCGTGGCAGCTTTACTGGTCCCGCTTGGATTCGCGCTTCCACAGATTGGATTCTTCCATTCGTACGACCGTGTCAACGCTGAAAAGGATATCCAAAGACTCCAGCAAGTCGTTTCAGAGGCTGTTGCCAATGGCGGCGAAGTCCTGTTTGTTACGGAGCGCCAGCTTTTGACATTCGATCAGCTGAAAAACATTCCCCTGATTCCTGAATATGAACAGATCGAATTGATGGAAATGGCAATGTCCCGCAGCCGTGATTATTTGGAACAATATTATTCTGACCTCGATAACCGCCGCTTCGCGCTCATTATTGCTGAGGAGCAAAAATTCACCCAGCAAAAAAAAGGCGCATTTGTGGAAGAGAATATTGCCTGGGTGCGTTATATCGGCGCGCCCCTCTTATGCGCTTATAAACCTGTCGAAACACTCACATCAACAAACGTGCAGATCTTCGAGCCGCGTTCCGGGCGTCCGCTCTGCAAAGACCCGTTTGCTGAATAAAAAACCTTCATGCGTATCCTCACAATCATTTATGAATTTCCGCCCATCGGCGGCGGCGGAGGCAGAGCCGCCTACGATATTTGCAGGGAACTTGTTGCGCGCGGTCACGAAGTTACCGTGCTCACCGCGCACATGCGAGGAATTCCATTTCAAGAAAACGCGGATGGAATTCGCGTGGTCAGGATTTCTTCTCTTCGGACGGAATCTTTCCGCGCGACTTTTACAACCATGTTAGCCTTCGTTCTCGCGGGACTTTGGGCCGGGCTCCGTTTAATATACCTTTCTCGCCCCGAGATCATTCACACCCACTTCGCTGTTCCATCCGGCGCGCTCGCGTGGACCTTGTCCATATTGACCGGTATTCCCTACATTTTGACCGCCCATCTGGGGGATGTCCCTGGTGGCGTTCCGGATAAAACGAGGGCCTGGTTCCGCTGGCTTGAACCGTTCACGATACCCATTTGGAAGCGTGCAAAAAAAGTGATTGCCGTCAGCCGGTTCACCCGTGAACTGGCTTTGATACATTATTCCGTGGATATTGAAGTGATTCCCAATGGCGCGGATGTTTTACATCTTGCCCCTTCTGAGATCCAATTGAACAAGCCTGCTCAGATTGTATTTGCCGGTCGATTTGTATCGCAGAAAAATCCAATTGCCATAGTAAAAATCCTTTCCGAGCTCACAGGCCTCGATTGGTTCTGCACCATGTTAGGGGATGGTCCCCTGTTTGAAGATGTAAAAAAGGAAATTGCAAAGCATGGCATGTCCGATTGCTTTAACCTGCCTGGTTGGGTCACACCTGAAGATGTTCTAAATCAATTTTCAAAAAGCGATATTTTATTCATGCCATCATTTTCCGAGGGATTGCCCGTTGTCGGCGTGCAGGCGCTTGCCAAAGGACTCGCCATCGTTGCCAGCCGGATCGGCGGTTTTATGGATCTAGTTGATCATGACAGGAACGGTTACTTGATCGAAGTGCAGAATAGACAGGGATTCTCGCAAGTCTTGCGCGAACTTATTTCCAAGTCTGAAATTCTATTGCAGTTCCGTAAAGCCAGCCTTGAAAAATCACGAGATTTTGACATACAGAAGGTTGTGGATCAGTATCAGATAATATTCCAAAATGGCATACATGAAAAATAAAGAAGAGTTTACATTTGAAACTGCGAGGTTTACCATCATTGTATGAATTGTATTTTGGTGCTTTGCTGAGAAGGAGTAACTAATGAGTACATCACTAAAATACGTTTCCCATAACCTTTATGACAGGAAGAAATTTTTTACACTTGCACTTCTTCGGGATGTCCAACAAGGGAAGTGGCTTTGAATTCAATGAGTTCTTTCATAATATCTTCCCATGTAGTTGCGAGTATATCCATAGCAGGCAACCTCCGCTATCCTATGCGAAATGACACTTTGTGTCATTAGTAGGGCGTTCTTTGCCCGAAGCAATCCCCAAAACGTTGAGGGAGATTGCTTCGTCGGACAAAAGTCCTCCTCGCAATGACATTCAGGGAATCTGATCCAGCGGACGCGCCAGCCACGATTCTGCTTCGTTGATGTCTGTAAATATTTTCATCGCGGACGCCAGTTCAGTTTCTGCGAGCGCCGCCACACTCCGGATCCCATCCGCAACGGACTGATCCGCCACTACGACTGCCACGCGGATATTACGCGCCGAGGGGTCACTGTTTGCATCCACAGCCATGCGGATGGCTTTTTCAGGAATATCCTTGACAGCGCGCAGGTCATACAGGTTGCGCGTGCGACGGTCGGCGCCAAGCAAATGCTCGAGCGCAAATGCATGCCAATGCGCCATGGTTGTATCGGATAGATCGGTGAAGGTCAATGTCATGCCGCCATCGCCGCGACGGATCACAGAGTAACCAACATCGAGCGAGGGAGTCCAGTTAAGTGGTTTTGAGTCAGTCATAAGGTTTCTCCTGTGGAATAACTGTGATTATAATGCAGGCGAACAAACAATTTATTGATTTTTAGGATCACATGCTATAATACCGGTCACCCGGGCGCTTAGCTCAGTTGGTTAGAGCACTTCGTTTACACCGAAGGGGTCGGGGGTTCGAGTCCCTCAGCGCCCACAAAAGCCCTGCCTAGCGAGGGCTTTTCCTTTTCGCTTCTCTATCTTTCTTCTCATATTACTCTTTATTCATTACTCATCCCCCCCATTCCGCACGCTGGATTTCCTCCATCACGGCTTTGAGGCATCCGTTCAATTTGCTGCAAAAACACGAATCTACGATGGCAGTCTTGTCTGCATCCGCTTCGTTAATGAGAATAGTATTGTTTAACTGCCAAAGTCTCGGAAAAATGGGCCACGTGAAAGGGTGTGCCAAATATCGATCATTACCATTGCATAGAGCGCCAAGTTGGTCATTTTTATCAGGGGATAATTGCTATCACCTGCCATCTCCTTTGCGACGATAAAGATTGAAAACGACAGCGGAACGTACATTACATAAAGAAATCGCGGCATGTTGGCGATTGGGGAATACCAAATACATAAAAAGAAATAAGCTGCAAAGTAAAGAGCTGCGAAGAGCAAAACGAAAAAGTATTTTTTTATAAGTTGTGAGCTTTGTTTTATATCGAGCAAGATGATAAGAACCAGAAACATTGTCAGAAAAACAGGGTAATTAAAAAAGCCGTATTGATATCGAATATTCTCTGTCTGCCAGTACAAACCATACTCGATTCGGTCCCAGATATCCGAGAGGTTATGTTCTTGGAAATACTTAACCATTGGAGAAATATCTGCCGACGACGGTCCCTGAATCGCCTCTTCATAACTGTCGTACCATAAAAAATCATTGTTGAGATTGTAGAAAAAACTGCCATACATCTTTTTGCTTTCGAGGCCGTAAGGAGATATAACGATAATGAATAAGGTTAATACGGCCCCTAAATTAGCCAGATTGGCCTTTGAGACATTCCATACCGCTCTCACCGAGCATTCCTTTTTCCAGAGGGGGAAAGTTGACACAAATTCCTTCAATAAAAACACCCCAATAAACAGAAACAATGCCGGTAAAATGGACGCCTTGGTGAGGTGTCCGATCCCTAGAACGATACCAGTAACAATGCCCCATTTCAGGGAAGGCTTTATTAATAAAATACAAACGAGTAAATAAGCAAGGAATCCCATCATATAATAAAGCGTTTCCACAAGAATATATCCGGACTTAAAAACGTACAAGCCAAAAGAAATCAGCAAAGTCAGGCTGACCGCTTGGTAAAGCAGAAGGAATCTTTGAACAACGATAAAAATCACTGCCAGAGAAATCAGCGATAAGGCTATGTTCACCTCCTTGCCGCGTTCAAAGAACTCATCAAAAGTCATGGACGGGCCATAGAATAAAGCCTGTATATAAGGGTAAATCGGCATCTGATTTCGCCAGCCGGTAAAACGAAAACCTGTATCGTGAACTTTTGCCGCAAATTCCATAAACGCCTGTTCATCATCATTTGGCATGTACGTCGTATTGACCTGATTCGCATGAGCATTACCTGCCAGATAATATTGATTTCCTGCAAATATAAAACCGACAAGAACAAACAAGTATAGTATTCGTCGTGTTACTGCGCCCATGCACATGGCAGATAATACCTTGTCTGCCATGTGCGTTATGACAGCAAACCCCATAAGGATCATGGGGCTGAAAATAAAAAGGCTTTGGCGGTAAAAAAGAAACTTCTTCGGGATAAACAACAATTGACTCAATAAAAGCAACCCGATCAGAAGGATAGCCAGTATCCATCCTATCTTAATCACTAGAGACTTCTTAAAACCATGGCGGAACATCCCCTGTGCATAAAACGTCCCCGCGAACATCGCTAAAATGATGGCAGCATTTCCGAGTTTGTTATACCAAATCAAGGACCAACCCTGAAAAATCATAAGAGCCGACCCAAAAAGCAGGGACCAAACCCATAATGCCCTATTTTCACATGGCACCATTAATAGAGATATACCAAAGGTCTGTAAAACAACCAATGCTCCAAAAAGAAGGACCGGACCGAAGCGTGTCAAGTAGGCTAGATGGTAAACATCTTCAGTAATACTCCATAAAAATAGGAGAAAGGCAAATATAACAAAGCTTGCAGATAAAATCACCAGTACAAGGTCTAATAAATTGTCCCGTGCCAACAAATTTTTAAGCACGGTTTGTATTCTTTCCTGCCATTCCGTCTTGCGCCATGTGTTGAATGTAAACCACGCCAAACCCAGGCAAAGGAAAAACATCCCCAGAATCAGGATTACCCGGTTGAACGAGTAACCGAACAGCCAGTCATTTTCGACTGATTTCGGGAGACTCAACAAAAGAATAAAACTTGTAAACCCTTCCAAGGCCGTGGCCAATAAAAAATATCGAAGTATGCGACTGGAGATGGAATCCATTTTTGTTTCCTGCGAGAAAAAATTATCCCTGAAGATTTGCCCGAGATTATAACGTGTAACTTTGTGGCAATGGATTTGTCATTTGCCTATCTTCCCATCTTCCAATCCGGTAATAAATCTCAGCTTGGGTCTCTCAGTGAATGGCTTCTGGATCGGGGGTTGTCTAAAAAGGGACAGCCCCTGTTCATTTTAAAGGAAATTTAATACAATCGGGGGATGAACAATGGACAAATCACCTTCAAGCCGTACGCCATGGAGCAGATGAAACTGCTGCCGCCGAGT